>Ga0008836_100244_pt1 | contig 47063 bp, 39 predicted proteins | sample HotLakConsUCCR28_FD_62214 | JGI IMG/M metagenome (GOLD analysis project Ga0008836, IMG submission 62214) | Hypersaline microbial mat communities from Hot Lake, Washington, USA - Hot Lake Consortium UCC-R28 (Hybrid Assembly) ... | reverse complement strand
AATGGGAATTTAATTAAGTGTGGACAGCCGTCTCGGCTGTCCAAGAGCAGGCAAGATGCCTGCCCGACAAAACTTGGATTTTATAAAATCCTGATTCCTTACAAAACTGGGATGCACTCGATAAACCCTCAGCCTTGGCAATCAGGCAAGCGGCAACCAAAATGTCTTGATGATGTCGTCGACCTCAAAATTAATAAAGTTATCCCACAAAAGAATTGGGAATAGTAATAATAGAAATAGGCAAGACGTTACGTTCATCCTCATCGTCATATTCTGGGTCTTGTCTTTACGGTTGACTATAGATGAGGACGGAAGTAGGGATTCTCCCGAAGGAACGCGCCCCCATTGATCAAAGCTATTTTTTTGGAGGCGAAAAATGATCAATACTTCTCTGATTGAAGGTTTAGAAATTGTGGCTATCGTCAGTGTAATGACGCTGGTGGTATCCCCTATTCTCTGTTGGATTTTGCCCGATCGCACTGCCACGGTTGATAGTGGTGCGTCCAGGTAGCTTTCTGCACAAGGATTTCAGGGCTTGAGCGGGCAGCTTTGAGAAAAGTGCCGATACGGTTTAAGCCCTGCGATCGCTGCTTTACCGTCAATCTTAATTGACGACCAGCAGATATCAAAATAGTCAAAAAGGTCAGCCGTTTGGCTGACCTTTTTGATTTTTGGTTACGCACTAGCAGTCGAGATCAGGCTTTTAAGAAGATTTTTGAAGGGAGCCATCCTGAGGGCCATTCCGTTCAGCAGCAGTTGTGCAAAAACAATCAATTCATGCGGTTATCCCTCTGTAAAAGTCGAGATTTCACCCAAAAAAAATGATGGATTGTCGGGGCAATGATTTAGAAATTGCCCCAACGAAGGGTAGAGCCGCTTCCTCCTCATCTGCCCCAACGCTTCACCCAAACCTGGCGCGACCCGCCACCCTTAGCCCGAATGCCTAAGCATCCTTTTCATGGTTGGGAGTGTCGCGATCGCGTCATGAGCCTTGCCTTTAGGCAACGGTCGGACGCACTTTGTACGCCATGTGCATGGGGTACCCATCCTGGGCATAAATCCGATCGACACAATTCAGCGCGATTTCCAGATCTTTGAAGACCTTCAGCACTTCTTCGGTGCCATTCGCATAGAGCACGCATAATTCCCAAAACATGAGAGCCTCCGGCAATTCATTGCGGAATGGTGAGTGAGCTTTGATTAAGCCTCATACAACTTGCTAGTTTCAGAATAGAGCTTCATTTCAACTTCGCAATCCGCAGGACTATGGAATCCGCTGCCCTGGCTGAACGCAGTCCGTTGCGGGAAACCCCTAGCGGTCAGCAACCCGTTTGTCGACCCCAGGGAACCCTGCGGCGAGCCTCAAATTTCGGTAATGTGGGCGGTACTATCGACGTTTTGGCGGGAGGCAGGGGTGACTCAATTTGACTGTGTAGTGGTAGGGGCCGGACCCGCTGGCAGCAGCACAGCATATCATCTGGCGCGACGCGGCGTGACCGTTCTGCTGTTAGAACAGGCTACCCTGCCCCGGCCCAAAGCCTGTACTGGAGCCCTCTCGCCCCGTGTGGCCGAGTGGTTTGACTTTGACTTTGCCCCAGCGCTGGAAAATACGGTGCGGCGCGTCCGCTATACCTGGAAGCTCGGCGACGAAGTGACGGCAGAACTCGCAACCCATGATCCAATCTGGATTGTGCGTCGGGATACCTTTGATCAGTTTTTGGTCAATCAGGCGATCGCCCTGGGCGCGACCTTGCACGACAATACCCCCGTCACCGGCATTGAGTTCGTCGCCCCCTACTGGCACGTCCACACTCCTCGAGAAACGTATCAGGCCCGATATCTAGTGGCCGCAGACGGGGCGATGGGGCCGCTAGCTGGCTGGCTAGGGTTGAGCCCTACGAAAATTCGCCCTGCCGCCGTTTACGAGCACCCATCCCCCTTGCCCCCCGAGAAAGCCGCCCTCAATTTTGAATTTGGTCTGCTCAAAAGCGGTTGTCTGTGGTGCTTTCCCCGCAGTCACGACACGGTCATGGGGGGCATCACGCTGCTCGGCAAACAAACGCCAGACTTTGAAGCGGTATTTGCTCGCTATGCCCAAGATTTTGGGCTGGCGGCGGGGGGCACTTGTGTCATGCAGCCGGTCAAGCTGTGGGCTGGACCCCAGACGCTACATACTCCGCAAGCTCTAGTCGTAGGCGAAGCGGCGGCGATCGTTGACCCCCTATCCGCCGAGGGGATACGGCACGGCATGTATAGCGGCATCCAAGCGGCAGCGGCGATCGCTGCGGCCCTGGCGGGAGAACCGGAGGCCCTCGCTGGCTACACCCAAGCGATGCACGAGTGGGGCGACAACATGCAGTGGGCACAGCGTATCGCCAGCGTCTTTTTTCGGGTACCGGGCATTGGCTACCGTGTCGGCATTAAGCGGCCCACCATGACCAAGCGCATGGGGCAATTGCTCGCGGGCGAAATTCAGTACAGCGACATCGCTAATCGGGTCATTAAGCGACTGACGACGGGATTCATGCCAGGGCGATCGTAGAAAGCCGAGCGAGCCGAGGGCGGGGGATTCGGCTCCAGGTACTGGGCAGGTACTGGGGATGAGGGCGGGGTCTGGTTTGGACTATACTGCGGCAGCCATGGTTTGCAGGGCGTCGCCGGTAACGCGGCAGAGTTGCCATTCGGGCTTGATTTCGGCTCCCATGCGCTGATAGAAGGCGATCGCGGGGCTATTCCAGTCCAGCACGTTCCAGTCCAGCCGCCCACAGCCGCGTTCGATGGCGATCCGTCCCACCTGCTGCAACAGGGCTTTGCCGATGCCCTGGCCGCGATAGTCCGGCAGCACAAACAGATCTTCCAGATAAATGCCAGGTTGCATCAAAAAGGTTGAGTAGTTGTGAAAAAACAGGGCAAAGCCGATGGGGGTGTCGTTAACTCGGGCGATCAGGGTTTCGGCATAGGGGCGATCGCCAAACAAATGCTGGGCGAGATCTTCAGCGCTGCCCGTGACCTCGTGAGACAACTTTTCGTAATCGGCGAGGGCGTGGATCAAGTCATAAATCGCGGGCACATCTTCGGGGTGGGCAGCGGCGATCGTTACAGCAGGTGCAGGCATGGCAGCAGATATATCGCAAAAGTTCGGCAGTATTCAAGATTCCAGCCTACTGTATAGGCAAAGCAAAAAGGCTTGACAGCAGCGAGGCAGTACGGTTTTCCGCCAGACTGATGGGGCCACTGGAGGCTGCCGCTGGTGCAGCGATTCAGAAAGGTGTCCAACTTTCTGATCATCTGCTGCGGCAGTGATCTAGTCTGGGGTTAGAGCACAAGACACGAAAGCAAAGGTCTACCATATATATTGATGTAAAGAGAAAATCGATCTGCCAATGTGCTGCCAGGCGATCGCAAAACTCGGCTAAACTCGAATTTTTGCGCCTTTGGCACAATCGGACGATTATCTGTTGCACGTCATACAGCGCAGCCCGCCCAGACACCGCAGGCTGAAAACACATCAAAGCAGTTAGGACACGGGAAAACGAGGAGACACGAGTCGAATGGGTAAAGTTGTTGGTATTGACCTTGGGACAACCAACTCAGTGGTCTCCGTGATGGAGGGCGGCAAACCCGTTGTCATCGCCAACGCTGAAGGTATGCGGACAACCCCCTCAGTGGTGGCTTTTAGCAAAGATGGTGAGCGTCTCGTTGGTCAGATGGCCCGGCGGCAAGCCGTGCTGAACCCCCAAAATACTTTTTACGGCGTCAAACGCTTCATGGGGCGCAAATATGGCGAACTGACTGCCGACTCGAAGCGGGTGCCTTACACCATTCGTCGCGGTGACAACAACGAAGTGCGAGTGCAGTGCCCCCGTTTAGAACGAGAGTTTGCGCCAGAAGAAATCTCTTCCATGATTCTCCGTAAGCTGGCGGAAGAAGCGAGCCGCTATCTAGGCCAACCCGTCACCGGAGCCGTGATTACCGTACCGGCCTATTTCAACGATGCCCAGCGGCAGGCCACCCGCAACGCTGGCCGCATCGCCGGGCTGGAAGTCAAGCGCATTCTCAACGAACCCACTGCCGCTGCCCTAGCCTATGGCCTCGACCAGCAGTACAGCCAGACGGTGCTGGTGTTTGACTTGGGAGGCGGCACCTTCGACGTATCCATTTTGGATGTGGGCGACGGCGTGTTTGAAGTGCGCTCCACAGCGGGCGATACCCAACTGGGCGGCACCAACTTCGACAAGAAGATTGTCGACTGGCTGGCGGACGAATTTTTGGAGAAAGAGGGCGTGGATTTGCGGCGCGATCGCCAATCTCTGCAACGCCTCACCGAAGCGGCGGAAAAAGCCAAGATCGAGCTGTCCGGCGTCAACGTTTCAGCAATCAACCTGCCCTTTATCACGGCTACGGCGGATGGTCCCAAGCATCTGGAAACCTCGCTGACTCGCCCTCAGTTTGAAGGACTTTGCGGCGACCTGATGAGTCGGCTGCGGGGGCCGCTGAAGCAAGCGCTGAACGATGCCGGACTCATCCCCGACCAGATTGACGAAGTCGTCCTGGTGGGGGGCGGTAGCCGCATGCCAATGGTGCATGACCTAGTGCGATCGCTGATCCGCCGTCCCCCCAACCAAAACGTGAACCCCGATGAGGTGGTGGCGGTCGGTGCGGCCATTCAGGCGGGCATTCTCACCCAGGAAGTGCAAGACATTTTGCTGCTAGACGTGACCCCCCTCTCCCTGGGGCTGGAAACCATCGGCGGCGTGATGAAAAAGGTGATTCCTCGGAACACCACGATTCCCGTGCGGCGATCGGACATCTTCTCCACCTCCGAAAACAATCAGACCATGGTGGAAGTCCATGTGCTGCAGGGGGAGCGGGAAATGGCCGCCGACAACAAAGCCCTGGGCCGGTTCAAGCTGATGGGCATTCCCCCGGCTCCGCGCGGCGTGCCCCAGGTGCAAGTCGCCTTTGACATTGACGCCAACGGCATTTTGCAAGTCTCCGCGATGGATCGCACCACCGGGCGCGAACAAAGTCTGACCATTCAAGGGTCAGCGACCCTCAGTGAAGCCGAAGTGCAGCAGATGATCCGCGATGCGGAGGAATATTCCGAAACCGATCGCCTGAAGCGCGAACAGGTAGAAAAACGCAATCGCGCCGAAGCCCTGACCTACCAGGCGGAACGGGTGCTGCGGGAAGTAGTGCTCGACTTTGGCATGCAGTTTGCCCGCGATCGCCGTCGCCGCATTGAGCGCCTGATCCAAGAGTTGCGGGAATGTCTTGCCAACAATGACGAGCGGGGCATCGACATCACCCAGTCAGAACTCCAGGACGAGGTGTATGAGCTGAACCGCGAAGCCTACCTCTACGAAGACGACACCGAAGAGACCGACCTGCTGGGCCAAATTGGCGGCACCCTCAAGCGCACCTTTTTGGGGGATGACGATGAGTTCAACCGCTATGAAGATAGCTGGTCGCGCCGTCCCGCCTGGGAAGAGGACGCCTGGGACTACGATCGCCCCCGGTTGACCGGCGCACCCCCTGCCAATGACTACTACGGAGCCCCCCCCGCCCCCCGCTACCAGCCCGACGCCTACAGTCCCCCGCCCCGCACCCCCGATCCCTATGGCGCACCGCCCGCGAACCGCGATTCCTATGGGGCACCGCCCGTAAATCGCGAGCCTTATGGCGCACCGCCCGTAAATCGCGAGCCTTATGGCGCACCGCCTGCGAACCGTGATCCCTATGGGGCACCGCCCGCGAACCGCGAGCCTTACGGGGCACCGGCGGCGAATGGCTCCAACTGGGATGAGCCCCGCCCTTATGGGGGTGGACAACCGCGTGATGCGGGTTACGGACAGCCCTCAGCGCCCGGATATCCGGGCGATCGCTATGCCCCCGGAGCGAACCCTGCCCCCCGCCCCGCCAACGAACCGAGCTACGGTAACGAGTCTTACCGCCCGACGCCGGACCCCTGGGGGGAGCCCGCCAGCTACGGGGCACAGCGTTCCCCCGCCCCCCGCGACGATCGCGACCGCAATCGCCCGCCTATCGGCGCGCCGCCGCGATCGCCCCAAGCCCCAATTCCGCGTGACCCGATGTCGGCCCGGCCCCGCCAGGATGAGTCCGGCGATCCCCGCCGCCGCAACCGCAACGGCTATGATGACGATTGGGGAGACGAGGACGAGTGGTTTTAACGCTGCTCTGACGGTTTGTCACCCTTAACCCACCTAGCGACAGGCTCAAGATGCTGAGCCGCTTTCTTTTCTGCGTCCATGCAAAACTTTCGGAACTATTTTGCAATTCTCGGGGTCGATCAAGACGCGACACTGGCGGATATCAAGCAAGCCTACCGTCAGCAAGCCCGCAAGTATCACCCTGATCTGAATCCGGGAGACAAGGACGCTGAAGAACAATTCAAGCTGCTGGGGGAAGCCTACGAAGTGCTGTCGGATCCGGAGCGGCGATCGCAGTACGAAGAGTACAGCAGCTTTTGGCAGCAAAAAGGCTTTCGCCAGCGCGTCAGCAGCAAGTTTTCCTTTAAGGACATTGACTTTAGCGATCTGGGAGACTTTAACTCCTTTGTCGACCAACTGCTCAATCGCCGCGACGAACCGGCCCGGAGCAATAACGGTCGCCCGCCGGGGGAGCCGCCACCCGGTTCCCGTTCGACCACTCGTGGGGCAGGCGGCACCACCGCTCGACCTGCCACCAGTAGCCGTCGCGATGCCGAAGCCACCCTCACTGTGCCGCTAGAACGCGCCTATGTGGGCGGTCAGGAACGCATTCGTTTGGAAGATGGGCGGGCGATCGAGGTGGAAATGCCCCCCGGCATGGTGACCGGGCAGCGCATTCGGCTAAAAGGGCAAGGGGTTGGCGGTGGCAACCTCTACCTCCGCATCGAAGTCCAACCCCACCCGTTCTTTAAACTGGCGAACAACGATATTTTCTGCCGTATTCCCCTGACCCCTAGCGAAGCCACTATCGGCGCGAACATTACCGTCCCCACGCTAGATGGTCCTGTGCAGATGAATGTGCCCCCTGGGGTACAGGCGGGCAAGCGTCTTCGGCTCGCTGGACGGGGCTACCCTTTTGGGCACGATCGCCGGGGTGACCAGATCATGGAAGTCGATATCGTTGTTGCCCCCCAGCTCAGCGATCGCGAGCGACAGCTGTATGAAGAACTGCGATCGCTGGAAACCTTCAATCCCCGCACTGACCTCCTTTGATGTATTGAAGTGTGTTGAGAAATGCCAACTACTCGGTTACAGCATGGCGCGGCTCGACACAATGTATAAAGACCAACGTGAAGGAGGGAAGGGCGTATGTTGGGGGCGATCGCGGGGGACATGATTGGCTCGGTGTACGAGTTTGACAATCACCGCAGTAAAGACTTTCCCTTGTTTACCGAGGCGACGACCTTTACCGACGACACGATTTTATCGGTGGCAGTGGCAGATGTGCTGCTACACGGGGGCGATTATGCCAAAGCCTTTAAGGCTTACTACTGGCGTTATCCCAATCCGAGTGGTAGCTATGGGGCGCGGTTTCATCAGTGGGCGGCGGCTCCGACCCTCGCTCCCTACAACAGTTGGGGCAATGGCTCAGCGATGCGGGTGAGTCCGGTGGGGTTTGCGGGTACCTCACTGGCAGCCGTACTCATCGAAGCGGAGAAGACTGCCGCCGTCACCCACAACCATCCCGAGGGGATCAAAGGTGCTCAGGCGACTGCCACCGCGATCTTTCTGGCTCGTCAAGGTCGTTCTAAGGATGAGATCCGAGACTATGTCATCCAGCAATTTGGCTACAACTTGCAGCGTACGGTGACTGAAATTCGTCCGACGTATACGTTCAATGAATCCTGTCAGGGCACGGTTCCCGAAGCGATTATTGCGTTTCTCGACTCCACCGATTTTGAAGATGCCATTCGCAACGCGGTGTCGTTAGGGGGCGACTCCGATACGCTGACCTGCATTACGGGCGGCATTGCCCACGCCTTTTACGGCAGTGTGCCGGATGACATTCGCCAATCCGTTCTGGAGCGGCTGGATGAGCCATTACGCAACGTGGTGGAGGCATTTTGCGATCGCTATCTCTAAGCTGCGAGGCCGGGGGGGCAGGCATGTACTTCGTGGGCATCTTGCCAGTATGATGAGGGATCAACGTGGTAAAGTTGCTTGCCGAAAACGTTAATCAGGGTTTTACATGCCTTTCGCATTGATGCCAAGTTTTGGTTCTGGCTTTAAAGTTTTTTCACACTTTATCCCCAGACCAATTGAAAGTGACAGCATTTCGACCTTAACTTCCGGCAGCTTGTTATAAAAGCGTTAGGGGCAATGCTGCATCAGCTTGACGTTCAGAAATTTTAACGTCGACATCCTGCCTGATTATCGTGACCCTACATTGCCGCGTGAGTCAGTTAGCGATGAAGAATTGGGCCTATTACCGATGTTCAAAACCTGGCAATCATGGCTAAGCAGTTTGATGAAAAAGGGCGAAAGACTTCAGCGAAAGCCTCAGACCAGGGCCGCGATGCAGCTGCGAAGACTACGCTGACACCGCTACAACTGAGTCAAATCTACGCATTGGTTGACAGCATTTTGCCGTTTGAAGCCTGCCTCTACTATCAAGTTTTGCCTTTGGAAATTGATGGTAGTCGACTGATTATGGGCACCGTCAATCCTGAAGACCCCGCCGCCGAGGCTTACGTCACTAAGCAGCTGTCTTATATCAACTATTCCATTCGGTTTAAGAAAATTGACTCTGAATGGCATCGAGATCTGCTGTCTCAGTATCTAAAGCACACTGCCCAGCAAGCAAGCCAAGCGGCCCAAGCGACACCGCCAACTACTTCAACGGCGGCGGCCCCGACTGCGTCTCCAGCCTCAACCGGGGCCTCTGTCGCGGCCCAACCGCTACCCGTTGAGGCTGCAGGCGTCGAGTCGTCTGCAGCAGCTCAGGCCGATAGACCCGAGGTAGCGGCGTCCTCATCGCCCAAGGTGGCACCGTGGCCGTCGGTAGACGAGCAACAGATGCAGGCGACCCTGATTCTCGATCAGGTGGAGGAATTGACCGCCATCATTCCTCGGGAGGAGCACCTGCGGCTGCTGGAACAGGAAGCAGCCTTAGAGGACGGGATCCCGCATCTGCCAGCGGCTAACCCGCCAGCCGCAACCGCTGCGCCCGCCCCCGTTGCTGCGGCCCCAGCCCGCCCCCCAACGGCCCCAGCGCCCCCAACCGCACAGCGCGATGACGAGGCGGCGATCGCTCCCCATCCCGCTGTTGAGCCCGCGGTGGTAGAGGATGAACCAGTTGTTGATCGCCCAGCCCCCGCGCCTGCCCCTGCACAGCCTGTAGCAGCGACGCCAGATGACACTTGCTCTGAGGAAATTGGTCAATTGCTCTGCACTTTGCCGCCGAGAGTCTTGATGCAAGCGCTGCTAGACAAAGTGACGGGTGACGGCATTGGGCGGCTGTACCTGGAGCGCAAAGCGGGCACCTGCCGGATTTTATGGAGTTGTAATGGGGTTTTAGAAGGCTTGATCGAACCGTTTGACGGTCACGTCTTGCAAAGTTTGGTCAATGAGTTGAAGTATTTTACTCATATGGCGATGGTGCCGGTGAGGAAGCCAGAGCAGGTGGAGATCGAGCGGACCATAGACCACCAACGGATTTTGCTCCGGCTGCGGGTGATGCCGGGGGATGGGGGCGAACAAGCGACGTTGCAGGTGTTGAGAGGAACGGCGCTACAGTTTCATCAACAACAGCAGATTGACCGCTTAGGACGCGACGCTTTAGATGCAGCGCAGACGTTGCAGCAGCGCCTCAATGAAATGCGCGATCGCGCTCGCGGGGCACTCGATTTTCAACCGACCCACTCTGAGGTTTTGCCTGCTCTGGTCAAAATGCTGGCCGAGTTAGAAGCTCAGGTGAAGGAAATCGAAGCGGCCTATGAGGCTGGTCAGCCGTCTTCCGCTGCTGCCAACTCGCCGCACCCACCGGGGGGGCAGGCGTTCGGCGATCGGCAGTAATCCCTCATCACTGGTTAGGGGGGGCACATGCAGCGTGGTTTCATATCAGTACCGAAAATGCTGTAAAAGCGTTGTGGCCTTACTGGCAAGGACTTAGGAATGAGAATTGAATAAGTTGGGATAGCCGTCTCGGCTGTCCCCAGGCAGGCAAGATGCCTGCCCTAACAATTTGGAGGTTATTTGATCCTCATTCCTTAGCAATGCCAAGCCCTACGCAATATCCGCGATCCGGGATATCTTCTAGAGCATCGGTTCAGTATTGCGAGAACCCCGGTTTCTTCGTAGGCAAACTGACGAGATTTGGCCCCTTACGAAGTAGAAACCGGGGTTCTGGACGGCGTTCTAGCGCCCAGGCAACCGCCCTGCCATCTTGGGCCTCAAGCGCCCCTCAAGCCGTGGGGAATTGTGCGGCGATTTCCGCACCGGGCAGGCCTAAAGCGATCGCATACTTTTGGAGAAACGCCCGAATGTAAAACGGTTCTGGCAGTGACTCAAGATCTCCACTCTCGATCGCCTGCAGCGCATAGCGCTGAATGTAAGTTTGCTGATGAATATCCTGTAGTGAAAAGCCGCGATCGACGCGGACTTGCTGAAGTTGGGCACCAATTTGTTTCAAACTTGCCGACTGGGCCATTTGCAATGCCTGCTTCGCCGCCATCAATCGCTGCTGTTTGGGCGCAAAGGGCAGTTGGGGTACGGCAGTCATCAGCGGTTCACCCGACATCCCACCGGGGGGACTCATGGCTGGGGCAGAACCCAGCATCGGCCTGGCTGCCGATTGCGGCACCGGGAAATGGGCAGTTGGGTGCGCGGTAACTTGGGGATCAGGGGTCTCTGCTTCGCGGGCCGACTTTTCCGCCAACAGTGGCCCCAATGACTCGCTGGCCTGTAGTTGGCGGTCCAGTCGGCGGCGGTTCATCAGGCCGATCGCCACCAAGGCGGTGACTGGCACAGAGGCCGCCGCCACCTGCTGAGCAGCCAGGGACATCGCCGCACTCGCCCCCGCGCCAAAAATCAAGGCATATTCAGAAGCAGAAGACAGCTTCGACTCTGGTTTCGGTGTCTCCATAGGTTCTATGTATAGCAGGACTCCTAGACTTTCGAACAGACATCCCAGAAATCCGGAAGTCCGGGCAAAGTTAGGCAGCGCTACGGGTAGCCATCGTGTCCAATCAGACAGCCCTACATCCGTTCTAATACTTGGATGCCCAGCAGCGATAGACCGAGTTGCAGGGTGCGGGCGGTCAGGTCACAGAGGATCAGCCTTGACGTGCGCTGGGGTTCCTCCGCTTGCAGGACGGAGCAGCGATCGTAAAACTGATTGAACTTCTGGCTCAGTTCAAACAAGTACTGACAAAGCCGATTGGGAAAGAGATCCTGAGCGACTTCCGCAATCACCTCATCGAGTTGCAAAATGTGTTTCGCCAGGGCGAATTCGCTTTCATCGTCCAAGTGCACGGCAGCATCCGCCCCCAGATTTTGAAAATCGATGCCCCCCTTGCGGCTAATGCCCTGCACCCGCACATAGGCATACAGCAAATAGGGCGCAGTGTTGCCCTGTAGCGCCAGCATTTTGTCATAACTAAAGATGTAGTTGCTGGTGCGGTTTTGGCTCAGGTCGGCGTATTTCACCGCCCCAATGCCCACCTTTTCCGCCACCGACTGAATGAATTCCGGGCTTTCTTCCCGCTCCTCGGCTTGAATCCGGCTGGCTAAATCCGCCCGAGCCCGACTGACCGCCTCATCTAGCAAATCTTTGAGGCGCACCGTCTCGCCAGAGCGGGTTTTGAACTTTTTGCCGTCTTCACCCTGCACCAGACCAAAGGGGACGTGAGCTAATTCCACCTTTTCAGGCACCCAACCAGCTTTTGCCGCGACTTGGAAAACCTGGTTGAAATGGTTGGCCTGTCCGGCATCCACCACATACAGCAGGCGCTCGGCCTCATCTTGCTGAGTGCGATAGCGAATGGCGGCCAGATCCGTCGTCGCGTAGTTATACCCACCATTGGATTTTTGAATAATCAGCGGTTGTGGATCCCCCGCTTTGTTCGTGAAACCGTCCAAAAAGACCACCTGAGCGCCCTGATCTTCCACTAGCAGCCCTTGGGCTTTTAAGTCTGCCACCACCTCTGACAAGAGGGGATTATAGAAAGATTCTCCCCGCTCAGTAATGGTGATATCGAGGCGATCGTAGATCTTCTGAAATTCCTGCCGTGATTGATCACAAAGGAGTTGCCAGGCCTGGCGGGCGGCCTCATCCCCCGATTGCAGCGCGACCACCGCTTGCCGCGATCGCGCCTTAAACTCCTCATCTTCATCAAACCGCTGCTTAGCCTGCTTATAAAACGCCACCAGGTCGCCAATATCGACTTGCTCGGTCCCCGTCAGCGCTTCCGGGCAAGCGGTTCGCAAATGGGTGATCAACATACCAAACTGGGTGCCCCAGTCACCGACATGGTTCAGCCGCAACACATCATGACCGACAAACTCCAGCACCCGTGCAATGGAATCGCCAATGATGGTCGATCGCAGGTGCCCGACGTGCATTTCTTTGGCAATGTTCGGGCTGGAAAAGTCCACAATCACCTTCTGGCCAGGCTCAACGGTAGCGACTCCTAACCGCTCATCGGCCTCGATCGCTTGCAGTTGGGCCTGCAGATAACTCGGCTGCAACCGCAAATTGATGAAACCCGGCCCGGCGATTTCCGGCGGTTCACACAGATCGCTGACTTCTAGGTGAGCCACGATTTTTTCGGCGATCGCGCGGGGCTTATCCTTGAGTCGCTTAGCCAGCGGCATGGCACAGTTGGCCTGATAATCGCCAAACTTCGGATTGCTAGCGGGCACCAACACCGGGTCCGTCCCCGCGAGTTCAGGGCCAAATGCCTGCACCAAAGCTTGCTCGAATCGTTGAGTCAGAGTTGCGATCGCCGACAACATAGGCCACCTACACGCAGCGGTCAAAACCCCTGCACAAAAACACCTTTTCAATCCTAGAGCATCGTGACCGGTCCCATCGGAAGTCACGACAACTCCCCAAGAATGCGGGCGTGAACCCCAACTTACGAATAGTGGAGCCGTTGATGCCGTAGCGATCGCCCCGTCTTAAACCAAAGACAGGGTCAGCCAGGGATGAAAGCCCGAATAAGGCATTGAGAAGTTTGTAGGGGCTTACGCCCAACTAATTTCGCGATAGCCATTTTTGGCCGACTAACCGCTGCAGGGTGTACATCACCATCAGGTCAAGGGTGACGCGGCGCTCATCGCCCATAAATTGCTCAACCGTACTGGCGGGGCCATTGCCCTGACTATAGTAGAAGTACTTCGGACTGCTGATATCGTCTTTGGAAAAAACGATGTTGAAGCGGTGCGAGAGATTGGTCGGGTGGCTGCCCTGTACCTGCCAATAAGTCTCTTGGCCGTCCGCTCCTTTAACCGCCAGAGGCGCATCCACCAAAGACAACTCCACCCATTCCCAACCGTCAGCCTTCAGCGCTTCATCCAGCGAAGGCATGAAGTGCTGCTCCATAAACTCTTTGAATGGCTTCTCTTCAATTTTGGGAGGCTTTTCTTTCTTCGGCTTAGCAGCCGCTTTGTCATCAGTTTTGTTTGCCGGTTGCGCCGTCTTATCTTCAGCCATGTTTGCGAAATGCCTTTTGAGTCTGCATGTTTCTGAAGGACGAGAGGGAAATCTCTCTCGTAACCATCTTAAAGGAAACAGCCCCCCAGACAGTTTTTGAATCTGGAAGGCTGTGATTAAAATGGCTAACGTAACCGAGGGGGCAAGCGAGAACGGGGCATTTTACGCCAGACTCTGGCTGAATTGTGCCCGTCGAATGGTGGCCAGTTCAGGATGGATCGGTTGGTTTGGGTCGATGATGCCAACGGCTTCGAGGTCAGAGTCGACCATCAGTTCCACCAGTTGTTGAAAGGTGACGCTGGGTTCCCACTTCAGTTGAGTCTTGGCTTTGGTCGGGTCGCCAATTAACAGCTCAACTTCTGCCGGTCGCAGATAACGCGGGTCAAACTCGACATAATCGCGCCAGTTAAGATTCACCCGGCCAAACGCCAATTCCAAAAACTCCTCAACTGAATGAGTTTCACCTGTTGCCACCACGTAATCATCTGGCTGGTCTTGTTGCAGCATCAACCACATCGCCTGGACGTAATCTTTGGCATAGCCCCAATCGCGCTTCGCATCCAGATTGCCCATAAAGAGCTTGTCTTGTTGCTTGGCGACGATGCGCGCGACTGCCCGCGTGATTTTGCGGGTAACAAACGTTTCGCCCCGGCGGGGTGACTCGTGGTTAAACAAGATGCCATTACAGGCAAAGAGGTCATAAGACTCGCGATAGTTAACCGTTTGCCAGTGGGCATAGAGCTTTGCACAGGCGTAGGGACTACGGGGATAAAACGGGGTGGTTTCTTTCTGGGGAATCTCTTGAACTTTGCCGTACATTTCAGAGGAACCCGCCTGGTAGTAGCGCACTTCGTTGCCAGTGCGATGCTGATAGTCGCGGATGGCTTCCAGGAGCCGCAGAGCGCCCATCGCAACGGTATCAACCGTGTATTCAGGAGAATCAAAGCTGACGCGGACGTGGGATTGGGCTCCCAGGTTATAAACTTCAATGGGCTCAACTTGTTCGAGAATGCGGCGGAGCATAGTGCCGTCATTCAAGTCTCCATAGTGCAGATACAGACGAGCATTTTCGTCATGGGGATCCATGTAAACATGGTCGAGACGATCCGTATTAAATGTGGAGGTGCGACGAATAATGCCGTGGACCTCATAGCCTTTTTCCAATAAAAGTTCCGTTAAGTAGGAGCCGTCTTGGCCCGTGATGCCCGTGATTAAGGCACGTTTGGGGTTGGTCATGGCAATTGAATATCCTATTAAAACTACGGGTGCAAGCCTGTGGCTGGCGGGCAGTGCAATACACATACAGCCAGACACCGATTGAACGGTAGAGCATCGACTAGTTTGCACCGACTGATCAGCGGTCAAACAAGTGTTGCATTTGCGTTTGGTTGCCGACTGCTTGGGTTAGCTTCTTTAGAGTACCCATCGGTTTGGCAAAGATAGCTTTTGCCACTGTAGCTTTGAGCCTTCATAGAATACTTAAAAACTAGCCACCCTTGAGAACATCACGCAGGGTGGCTAGTATCTATCTAAGCTGCTGGCGATGGGGGATCAGCGCATGGTGACGAACTCTTCGGCGGCACTAGGGTGAATGCCTACGGTCGCGTCAAAGGTGGCTTTAGTGGCACCGGCTTTAATGGCGATCGCCACTCCCTGAATAATTTCGGCGGCATCATCACCCACCATGTGGGCACCGATGACGCGATCGCTCTCGTGATGCACGATCAGCTTCATCAAGGTCTTGGTTTGCAGGTTCGGCAGGGTGTAATACATGGGCCGAAACTTCGAGCGGTACACCTTGATGCCGTCTTCCCCATACTGAGCGATCGCTTCAGCTTCCGTCAGCCCGACCGTCGCCGCCTCGGGGGAAGTAAACACCGCGGTGGGAATGTTTTCGTAACTCATGGTGCGAGACAGCCCACCGAATTGCGTATCGGCAAAAGCCCGCCCTTCCGCAATGGCGACAGGGGTCAGGTTCATTTTGTCGGTCACATCGCCCACCGCAAAGATGTTGGGTTCGGCAGTGGTGTTGTATTGGTCAACGGCGATCGCCCCCGCAGCCAGCTCCACCTGCGTATTCTCTAATCCCAGGTTTTCGATATTAGGTTTACGCCCCAGGGCCGCCAAACTCACCACATCCGCCAAGATGTGCTCTTTGTGGCCATCCACCGTGACACAGACATCGACCCCCGTTGCCATTTTCGCAATGTGGTTAATGGGCGTCTCCGTCATCAAGTGGATGCCGTCTTCGATCATCTTGTGCTGAATCTCGGTGCGAATGTCTTCATCAAAGCCGCGCAAAATCTTATCGCCCCGGATCACCTGAGTCACCTCAGTGCCCAACCCATTGAGAATGCAGGCAAACTCACACCCGATGTAGCCCCCACCCAAAATCACGGCTTTGCGAGGTTGCTCAGGTAAATGGAAAATGTCGTCAGAGGTGATGGCATGTTCGATCCCCGGAATGGGGGGTAAAACAGGCTTACCCCCAACGGCAATCAGAATTTTGTCAGCGGTCACTTTTTCACCGCCAACATCCAGCGTATGGGCATCGATAAAACTGGCATATTTCGGGAAAACCGTGACTTCAGAGCGATCGAGCATCCCTTCGTAGATGCCATTCAACCGCTTGAGTTCGTTGTTAAGGGCGGTGATGAGTTGGGACCAATCAAACTGGCTATCCACCTGGCCCCAGCCATAACCCGTAGCGGCTTGAAACTGCTCGGGAAATCGGGACGCATACATCATCAGTTTTTTGGGTACACAGCCCCGGTTAACACAAGTACCACCAAGGGTCCAGCCTTCGGCAACGCCTACCTTTGCGCCATATTGAGCCGCTCTGCGGGCAGAAGAGATGCCACCAGAACCGGCACCAATCACAAATAAATCAAAGTCGTAGCTCATCGATAGGTCTCCTTTAAAGAGTGCTTTGCGGTTGCGATAAAAATTATTTTCAAGTGCAAATCTTCAGCGACGACTTGAAGCATCAACCCAGGACAGGCCGATATCGGGAGGTTCAGCAACGGGTGAAACTACTGGGTTGAACGCTGGTCAGGCTACTCACGGCTACAGCCATGAGCACTCATTTCACCATTGCCCACCTCTGCTTACATTGTAAAGTTGCCACTGAGAGAAAATAACTGTGAGCGCCAGCAGAGGCATAGATCATAGCCAAATAACTTTATCGAAAGGGGGAGTCAGTTTTGTACCTAAAAACACGGCAATGACTGCCAACCCTTGATCAGTTGCCGACTATTTTTGTGCCCCGCTTACCAGCAATAGCGATAAGTGACTCATCCCAAATTTTCATCAATGTCAGCGTATAACTATTTAATCACCTAAATATATTCTGCCAGATATTAGTCAAATTTGCTGCGATCGCCCGTCCGGTGCCCCAGGGTGGAGTCAAGGCGAGGTGCTTGGTTGCCAATGGCAAACGGGCTCAGGGATGGCAATTCAATATGTCTGGGATCGCCGTCTCGACTGGCTCAAGGTCGGCAAGGTATAGGCCCGGCGTAGCCCCGTTGACGGCACATCGGTTTTATCCAGTCCATCGGTGTCCTTGAGGTCTCGGTGAACCGTCGGCTACCGCAGCACCAAAGTTTGCAATTATTCATGATTTATACGCCTCATCTCTAGATGTAGTAGAGTTTGTCTGCAATGTCGCCAGGGATGGTGTACTTCTATCTGCCAAACTCTTATTGGTGAATACGGCGATCGCCGCTGCTCCACATGGACAAGATTTTTCTCGCGATCTCCGCTTTACGGATAGAATGCGGTGATTCTCAGGTCGTATCAGCGACAGACATCCTGGCAAGACAGTCAGAACGGGTGAGTGTGACCATGACGGCAAACCGGATACCGCTAATTCAGAACCGCCGCCTGCAGCGCTGGTTAGTCAGCAGCGTGATCCTGGCGATCGCGATCGGGTGCTGTCACAGCCTCATTTTGAATACCCCAGTGCAGGCGATGAGTCGGTCTACTTTGGTGGCCCAATCCCTGCAAGATTTGCAAGAGCAAAAGAAAACCGTTGACCAGCAGCGTCAAAACCTGGAACAGCAAACCCAGCAGTTAGAGCGGCAAACTAACCAAGCAGAGCAAAATTTAGACTCCATTCAAACCACGATCGCGGTCACCGCTGAGCAAATCGCCGATACCGAGTCTCGCCTGGAAAAAGCCGAGCGGGAACTTCAGGCCCTCGAAAATGATTTGCTGCAAGCCGAGGCCGCTTACGAAGACGTGCGCCGAGCCGCCGTGGGACGATTGCAGTTTTTGCAGCGGCAGCAGGGCGGCGAAGGTTGGGCGGTGCTATTGCAAAGCGCAAACTTTAACGAGTTTTTGGACCGGCGGTATCAACTGCGGCGAGTCTACGCCGCCGATCGCAATGTGCTGGTTGACCTCAAGGCCAAAGCTGATGAAATCAAGCAGCAGCGGGCGGTGGTGGAGTCTCAAAAGACCCGAGTCTCGCTCTTGCGGCAAGAACTCCTCGCCAAAAAACAACAATTCGAAGCCGAAGCCGTCCAGCAAAAGCAACTTATTGATCGCCTCCAGAGCGATCACGCCGCCCTCGAAGCGGCTCAAGCCCAACTTGCCCGTGATTCTGAAGAAATTGCGGCACTGATTCGTGAGAAGGTCGCCGCCTCGACTGGGGTGGTGCGGGGCACAGGAATCTTCGCCTTTCCGGTGAATGGCAGGATTACCAGCGGGTTTGGGTATCGCCGTCACCCCATCTTAGGGACTTCGCGCCTGCACGCTGGCGTGGATTTTGGGGCTCCCACAGGCACGACAATTTACGCTGCTGACTCAGGACGGGTAATTTTTTCCGGTTGGTATGGCGGCTATGGCAACACCGTGATTGTCGACCACGGGGGCGGCATTACGACGCTGTATGCCCATAGCAGCCGGTTGTTGGTCAGTGTGGGGCAGTCGGTGAGCCAGGGCCAAGCGATCGCTGCCGTGGGCTCAACGGGGCTGTCGACTGGGCCACACCTGCACTTTGAGGTGCGGCAAAATGGCAATCCGGTCAATCCGATGGCGTATCTCTAGCCTTTGCTGCGCTTGACATGCTCCATAATGCGCATTTTGCGAGCCATTTGGCCTTTTTCATCCGGCACATTGGGGCTCAGCTTAATGTTGGAACTCAAGGATAAATGCTTGAGAACTTGCTCTCTGTTAGCCATGGGAACTCTCCGAGACTGATGTATACGTCAAAAAAAGCCAGGACATGTCGACGAAAGTACGAATGACTATCCTGGCAATCATCACTATGAGGAGCCTTCTCCAGCGGCAGCGGAGAAGCACCTTTGTACTTCTTAATATACTCTGATGAGCGACAAAATCTCAATCGAATGCTGTTGCCACTGACCTGAGCGGGGGGTGAAAAGTTCTCTGGCCGAGGTTTGGCGCTGTGAACTAGCCAGCAGCGCGCTCACGGCGAAATGGCGTTTGCAGTCCTTGATGAGGGGACTGCGATCGCCTTTGCTGCGCCAAGCAACCGGTTGCCAACAGCCTCTGTAGCACTATCCTCAAGTGCAACGATTGTGTAGAGACTCCGTATCCCCAGAACGATTACCCCTTAGGATCAAACCCGAGGCGTCTTGAGGATATCCGGTGCGTAAGGAACTGCCAGCCCTGGTGCGATCGCTCCCCCAATGGCTGACCAATCAGTGGTTTTTATCCAGAGCCGCCGCCGAAGATGATGACCACCTCACCGCTATACCGGCGGGCATTATTCAGGCACTGACCCCAAAATTGCAGTCGCTACCCACCCCTCATCAGCATCAAGAAGCCATTCAGTTAACGACTCGAGCAGCGCTCAAAGCCTGGCAGGCCAATCCCGAAACTGCGAGTAATTGTCTGGTGGTGCTGGGGAGTCCGGTGGAATCGACCGCCCTCATGCTCAAGGAAAGTCTGCAAAACTACTTGCTCGATTGTGATGTGCGCTTTTTTCTCAGTGGTTACCAACGATCTGCCGATCCGCTTGATATCACGGGGCACCTGCAACGAGAGTTAGTGCCTGACCAGGAACACGCGCCGCCAGAAACCAAAGTACCCGTCACCCAGACCGACCTGCACGAGGCGCTGCCTCAAGTCAATGTGATCCCCAGTTTGGAGCAGTGTTTTTTACGTTGCATTCAAGGGTGGGAAGGCATTGAGTATTTACAAAATTTAGTCACCCAAGACACTGCGCGCTTTTGGGTGTTTGGCTGCAACCACTGGGCCTGGGCTTTTTTAGACAAAGTGAGTCAAATCGGGGCCTATCTCGAACAGACTCAAACGTTACCAGAATTGTCTGGCGAGGCCCTCTTGCAGTGGCTGCAGCCGATGCTGACGACGGAGGTGAAACGGCCCGATGATCAATCGCTCGAAGTGCACATCGCGGCGGGTGATGAGGCCTATTGGAAATCGCTGGCGAGTCTGGCAGGGGGCAATGCTCACACGGCAGCCTATCTGTGGTTACAAACATTGCGCCTTGACGCGGAACTGTTGACGCCGGCAGGCACACTGCCAACGGACACCACCGCTCTGGAGGTCGTCACGGTTAAACCGACGACGCCGAGTTTGATGAGCCTGGAAACCCTCGATCGCTATCTACTGCATACCCTATTGATGCACGGGGAGATGACGCGATCGCACCTGGCGTTCAGCATGGGCGATGATGAGCGGCAGATTCGCTCACGGGTGCAAGTGTTGCGGCGAGAAGGCCTGATGCGGCAGATGGGGCGACGGTTAACGGTGCATCCGGCCCATTATCCAAAACTGTTTAACGAGCTGAGCAACAATAACTTTCTCATCGGGCAGGCGTAGACGATGATGAGTTCTTCGCTGCATATTTGGCTACTGGCGCAGGACTTGCTGCCCTCCGGAGAAAGCCTCGATCAGCTGTTTAGGGACTTGAGTGTGAGCCGAGCCGCTCAAGCCGTCCTGACCCTGGCGATCGCCTACGGCTGTCTCATTACTATTCAGAGTTTGACGACCGCAATTTCAGAGAAGGTGCCGCGCCGCTTTCGGCTGATCATCAAGCAATCGATGCCGTTCTTCAAGGCCTTGGTGCTGATTGTGGCGCTGGCCCGTCTGCTGCATTTGTTTGTCAACCTGAACGACTCTAACCTGCTTGCACTCACGGGCACCATTGTCGTGGCGCTGGGGTTTGCCTTCAAAGACTACGTGAGTTCGGTGATTGCCGGGGTCGTCACCTTGTTTGAGGGCTCCTTTCGCATGGGCGATCGCGTGCGCATTGGCGATTATTATGGCGAAGTGGTGGACTATGGCTTGCGAGAAGTCCGCCTGCGGACCCCCAACGACGATACCGTCACGATTCCCCACAACACCCTGTGGACGAACCCCGTCGCCAATGCCAACAGCGGCCATCTGGAAGCGCAGATCGTGACGGATTTTTACTTTGCCCACGAAGTTGATGTTGAGTGGGTGTCACAACTGCTGTACCAGGCAGCTTATAGCAGTCGTTATACCCAACTCAAGCGACCAGTAGTGGTGATTATTTTAGAAAAGCCCTGGGCCACCCATTTGAAGCTTAAAGCCTATCCGATGGATGCCCGAGACGAGTTTATTTACAAAACTGACCTGGCGTTACGGGTCAAACAAGCCTGCTCCCGGCACCAGATCCCCTATCCTCAGGTTGCCAATATGGAAGATGGCAACTCGTTAACCAAGGGCTCTGAGGAATGAGAATTGAATAAGTTGGGATAGCCGTCTCGGCTGTCCCCAGGCAGGCAAGATGCCGACCCTAACAATTTGGAGGTTATTTGATCCTCATTCCTGAGTAGGACAAGCCAGGAAAGGCCCATGAGTCAAGTGGATGCAGTTTTAATTCCCGGTGGGGGGCTGTTGCCGTCGGGGGAAGTGGTGCCGTGGGTGCAGGCGCGGCTTGAGCGGGCGATCGCCCTGACGCCGCCACCGACCTATTTCCTCCCCCTGAGTGCAGGAACGACCCACAAAGCGCCCCCGCTGGATGCTGAAGGCTTTCCCATCTGGGAATCCGTGGCGGCAGGGCGATATTTGATGGCGCGAGGGATTGCCAGCTATCGCATTTTGCCGGAGACGATTTCTCTGGATACGATTGGCAATGCCTATTTTGCTCGGATCCAGCATCTTGAGCCGCTGCAGTTGCGACGCCTGCATGTGATTACCTCCGAGTTTCATCTGCCCAGAACGATCGCCATTTTTCGCTGGATCTGCGCACTGCCGCCCTGTCCTGAGCCGTTTTACCTAACGTTTGAGGCGGTGCCCAACGTGGGGATCGCCGACACAGCTTTGTCGGCCCGTCGCGATCGCGAGCAGAGCAGCTTAGCCCAGGTCCAGGCTTTACAAACTCGCCTGACTTCCCTGGCGGCAGTCCACCGGTGGCTCTATACCGAACACGGTGCTTACGCGATCGCCCAATCGCCCCAACGGCTCCGCGACGCGGCTTTAGGCACCTACTGAGCTAGTCGGCATCGACCGCTTGCCACTCGACGCTGCCGTCTGGTTTAAGCAAAAGTCGCACCCGTTGAGGATCCCCGGAGGTTAGCCACGCGGTGCCAGTAGCAGGGATGCCACTGCGATCGCGGTAGTCTGCCGCCAGCGGCGTGGCGGGGATCACTGCCACCAGCGTGCCATCAGCGGCAAACACCAACGTATAGGTGAGGCTCTGGTCAAGGTCGGCAGGAGGAGCCCAGCGATCGCGCACTTGCGCCACCAAATCGGCCAATGAGCCTGGTTGGGGCGATGCGGCCAGCCCCTGAGACTCCTCTGTGGCAAAGGTTTCGGGTATGGCATCGGCAGTTGGCCCCGGCTCGACTTCGGTACTGGCGGCAGGATCCCCTGGCGCGGCGCGCTCCGCTGGGGCGATCGCCCCAGCCGGAGTCCGCATAGAGGGGCGAGTCGCGGGGGCTTCGGCGGGTGGCACGGCATCTGTAGGGGAGGATGCCGCCGGGTCGGCAGGGGCGTTGTTAGCAGTTGAAGGCGCGGACTGGGTCGCGGGGGCCGGGGGTGGGGACCGACGAGCCGGTGGGGCACTGGGGGGAGCCGTTGCCACTTCATTCTGGGGTTCGTTCTCTGCCGTCGCTCCGTTCCGCTCGACGGCTGGCCGTTCATCCGACGGGGACGGATCACTGGAGGCAGACTCATTTGCAGCGGTGTCGGGTTCGGCTTCCGCCGCAGTCTCGGGCGTAGCCTCTGGCGGGGGCTGGTCGGAGGTCGCGGGAGGGGCTTCCTGAGCCGTATCGCTCACGCTGAAGGGCGATTGGTAATGGGGCCAGAGCACAGTCGTTACCCCAACGGCGGCCACGATCCCCGCGGCGGCGGCTCCCCACTGTCGCCAAGGACGGCGCGCCCGGACGGGAACGAGCGCCACGGGTAAAGGCCGCACCGCCGCCTCTAGCTGATCCAGCACATCGGCCAAATCAGCCAATTGTACGGCCCCGAGCACCAGGGAGTTAGCCCCGGTCAGGGTGCGGGCGGTGCCCAAATGCAGGGTGTGCTGCGTAAGCCCATGGGGTTCCAGGTAGGGCGCGTCGGTGGGGCGATCGCCCGTTGCCGCAGTTCCCAATAGCTGCGCTTGCACGTAATCTTGCACCGCTTGCTGCAACGGCAAAAAGGTGGGGCGATCGCCCCGAATTTCGATGGGAGACCCCTCACCACTCAGGCTACGGACCTGAACCTGGTAGCGCAACACCTGCACCACGGGCTTGTCCGACCACTGAGACACGGCAGCTGCCCGCGTCATCACCTCCAGGGTGATAGTCGGCGATTCGTAGCAGAGCGGTGTCAGTGAGGTCGTTGAGGTCATCAGGACGAAAGAACAGACAGAGATATGCAGAGGCCTTCAAAACAGAGCGATGCCAGTCAAGCCAGTGGAAAGGAATGACCGAAACCGTAGTGGCAGTGCCCCTCAGGGAGACACTCATCATCGAACTTTCACCCCCAGCCACCCAACTCCCCAGCCACTCCCCGCAGTCCTCAGCGCGATCGCTCCAGCAGCGCCAGCCAGAGCTTACGGGGGCCACCGGACTGACTGTAAAACAGCAGATCGACCAGTAACTTGAGGGCCAGGTCACGGAGGTGGTCAGGGGTTGGCAAGTCATCAGGAGTCATGCGCTCTTCATAGAAATTGTTGAAGGCATCCAGGTAATCTCCCAGCAGGGCAATGCGGTGAGGGGGCTGTTGTTGGGCGGTGACGGCTTCTAACCGGGTGACGGCCTCGCGGATTTTGGCTTGATGCTGCTGGGCCAAATGGGCACTGACCAATACCAGGCCACGAGCTTCATCTACATCCAGCTTTTTGCGGCCCTGCCCTTTGCGCAGCGGGCTCGATTGCCGCAGTCGCCACAGGGTGACGCGATCGCCCATGAGGTCTTTCAACCCGAGCTTTTCAGCGGCTTCGAGCATCGCCTCCGAGCCCAACCCCACCAACGATTCCAGCGCCAGCAACACCAAATCGAGCTGGGCTTTAATGCTGTCCAACTGCTCCGGTGCCGGGGGCGGCCCTAAATTCGTGACTGGCTTGGAGGACGGTGAAGTCTCCACGGTGACGTCCCAACTCTACGGTACAGATTAGCTGTAGATGTCGCCGTTGGGTTACCAGACTTGAAACGACTGGTCGCCCCCCATCCCCCCGGCGATCGCGACACCGGGAGGCATCACTCGTTGGCGATGTAGAGTTCCATGCGATCGCCCCGAAACCGCGTCACCCCAAACTCAATCACCCGACCCGTTTGATCGACATTGATGGATTCCGACAACAAAATGGGCTTCGTGGCAGGCATGCGTAAAATGCGGGCATCTTTGGCCTGGGCTAAGCGAGCAGACAACCGAGTCGATTGGCGAATGTGGTCGCAGTCGTACTCAGCTTGCAACATGACCGAAACGGAGCGGTAAGTTTGGCAATGCTCGACCAACTGAGGAAAGCGGGCGCTGGGAAAATAGCTACTAGACAGGCTGAGGGGGACATCTTCAGACAAGCTCAAGCGCTCATATAGCACCACGGGATCACCCGGTGCCAACGCTAAGTTTTGGGCGATGCGATCGTCGGCAGGGAGTTCGATCACCTGCAGCACTTGCCATTGAGGCTCGACCGACTGCGCTTTGAGGGCTTCGTTAAATCGCACCCGCTTGCCAATGGGCACGGTAATGGGAGCGGCGACCACAAAAGTCCCCCGCCCGCGTTCAACGTCTACAATGCCCTCATGGCGCAAGACTTCCATCGCCCGCCTGAGGGTGTGACGATTGACCTCAAAGCGCTCACTTAGCTCCGTTTCGGTGGGCAAGCGATCGCCGATCTTAAACACCGACTCTTGGATATTTTGACGCAACTCATCGGCGATTTGTTGATAAAGCGGAAGGGCTTCTTGACTCATCATCGGTACGAGGCCGGGGCATCGCTTCGACAAGCTGGCCGCTGCATCGACATAAATGAATAATTACTATAAAAACTTTACCTTCAATCAGGCCGAGCAAAACGCTCACTGGTGCACAAACATCAAATTTGAAGCGCGATCGCCCAAACTCAATGTCGTTTACCCCACATCGCTGGCGATCCACTTCTGGATACACTAGAAACTAATTCCAAAAACGTCTAGACGTCTAGATGAATTGTATTGGATTCATGGAGCACTCGTCACCCGCTACTCGGGCCATGTGGATGGCAACCTTAGCCCAAGCCCCCTTAGACTTGTTAGAACAGTCATTTCTGGCGCTGGGAGCAGTGCCCCCCTACCAATACCTGCGATCGCCCGAAATCGGCCTCACCATGGTGCGTGGGCGCATCGAAGGGACGGGCCAGCCCTTTAACTTGGGGGAGATGACCCTCACCCGGTGCGTCGTACAAATTGGGGGACCAGAAGCCGCCGCGGCGATCGCGGGGTTTGGCTATGTGGCAGGGCGATCGCCCCGCCACGCTGAGCTAGCCGCCCTCGGTGACGCACTGCTCCAGCATCCGGTCTGGCACCAGCCCACCTGGGAGGCCGTGATCCAACCCTTGCAGGCGGCGGCTCAGACGCGGCGATCGCACATTGCCGCCCAAGCCGAGGCGACCCGCGTCAACTTCTTCACCCTAAAAAGAGGGGAAAGTTAGCTGTGTTAACTCAACTACCAGGCTTTCAAAATCCCATTCATGACCCGCAAAACACCTTTCGGGCGTTGCTAGAAGCGCTATCCCGCCCTGGCCAGCCCCAAACCACCGCCTCGCTGACGCCGCCCCCTGGCCTGCACCCAAGTTGTGCCGCCGCCGCCCTGACGCTGTTTGACCTAGAGACCAAAATTTGGCTCCAACCCGGATTATCTCAGGCGGTGCATGGCTGGCTCCTGTTTCATACCGGCTGCGCCTTTACCGATGCGCCCCAGGCCGCCGATTTTGCCCTCATTTGGGACATTACCGCCATTCCCCCACTACCCACCTTTCACTGGGGTCGCCCCGACTATCCCGAAGCGTCGACCTCGTTGCTGTTGCAGTGTCCAAGCTTAACTGGCGGCACCGCAATCACCCTCCAAGGACCGGGCATCTTAAACACGATCGGTATAGACATTCCGCTCCCTGCCGATTTTTGGCAACAGTGGCAAGCCATGACGACCAGCTATCCCTTAGGGATTGATAGCTGGTGCTTTAGCCATCATCAAGTCATGGGCCTGCCGCGCACTGCTTGCCTCGTCTCGTATTCTTCATAGGAGTCAGTGATGGTCCACACGCTGGTAAAAACGGTGCAAATCCGCTTGGCCACGGCAGCCGATCTGCCTGAGGTTTTGCGGCTCTATCAACAACCCGACTTAGATGACGGCGACACGCTGCCGTTATCGCAAGCGATCGCCTGGTTTGCAAAAATTCAACAATATCCCAGCTATCGTTTATGGGTAGCGGAGTTGGGCGATCGCGTCGTCGGCACCTTTGTCTTACTGATCATGGACAATCTCTTGCATCTCGGAGCCCCCGCCGCCATTGTAGAAGCGGTGGCGGTTGATCCCCAGCACCAAAGTCAGGGCATTGGTCGGCAAATGATGCACTGGGCCATGGCCGAAGCCCGCCAGGCCGGTTGTTACAAGCTGGTGCTGTCATCAAATCAAAAGCGCGATCGCGCCCACGCCTTTTACGAAGCGTTGGGCTTCCAGCGTCATGGTGTCAGTTTTTACGTCCCGTTCACAGATGCCCCTAACGGCGACCTTGAGTGAATCAATAGCCCATCGGCAGAGGCAGTTCTGCTCGATTTGCGGACGCTAGTCAGACCTTAACGGTGATTTACAAGAAAAGTTCATGGCATACGTTGCAGTCAAAGGCGGAGAACAAGCGATTCAGAATGCGGAGGCTCTACTCGCAACCCGGCGACGGGGGGATCCGGCGGTGCCCGAACTATCGTTGCGGCAAATCCAAGAGCAACTGCAACTGGCGGTCAATCGCGTCATGGCGGAAGGCAGTCTGTATGACCCAGACCTGGCGGCCCTCGCCATCAAGCAATCCTGGGGCGATTTGGTCGAGGCGGCGTTTTTGTTGCGCGCCTATCGCACCACCTTGCCCCGGCTGTATTACAGCCAGCCCCTCGATACGACCCAGATGCAGGTCCAGCGACGGATTTCGGCCATTTTCAAAGATGCCCCCGGCGGCCAAAAGCTAGGTCCTACCTTTGACTACGTACATCGCCTGCTGGACTTTAAGCTAGCCGCCGAAGACAACCACTACACCGCCCCCTGTAGTGCAGCCCCCCCCGCCCCAACTTCGCCCCCCCGCGTGTTAGATACGCTCGCCCAAGAGGATCTGATTCATACGGCCACTCCCCCTGCGCCGGTCTCCGCCAGCCCGATCGCCCCCGAGGCCCCCTACGACCTGACCCGACAACCGCTGGAAACGCCGGTCGATCGCGATGCTCGACTGCAAAATCTCGCTCGGGCCGATGAGGGGTTTTTGCTCTCGATGGCATATTCCACCCAGCGGGGCTATGGCCACAATCATCCCTTTGCGGGGGAGATCCGCATGGGTGCGGTGGAAGTGGTGATTAGCCCAGAGGAACTCGGGTTTGAGGTGGCGATCGCCGAGATCACCGTGACCGAAGTGCAGATGGTCAATCAGTTCAAAGGCAACAAAGATATTCCGCCCCAGTTCACCCAAGGGTATGGGCTGACCTTTGGCTACAACGAGCGCAAGGCCATGTCGATGGCGCTGATGGATCGCGCCTTGCAGGCCAACGAGCTGGGCGAATCTGCCGATCACCCCGCCCAGGACGAAGAATTTGTGCTGTACCACTCCGATAACGTGGAAGCGCAAGGCTTTGTCCAACACCTGAAACTGCCCCATTACATTGACTTTCAGGCGGAGTTAAATCTGATTCGTCAGCTCCGCCGCCAGTCTCAAGCAGTTCCTACCGCCCCCGCTCACCCGTCGCCCCCGCCGCCAACTCAGGGACATCCCCCCACCCCCAGCAGCATGGACAGCGTGCCGTCGCCCCCCCGCTCCGCACCCACTGCCGTTTCCGAACCCCCATCTTGAGTTGCCGTTCCTGAATTCAGGGCGATCGCTGGGATCAGGGCGTTGCAAGGCGGCGGGGCCTGACCAGGCCCCGCGATCGCCACCGAATTCAATCCCTTATTCCCACCAAAGTCGTTACTGGTTGACCATCCATGCCTACACCGCCCACGGATGCCACTGTCAATATGCCCCCACCCGCCGCCAGTTCGCCAGGCTGGTCAGCACCGGATCCCGGCTTTAACTTTGCCTACCTGGACGAGCAAACGAAACGGTCGATTCGACGAGCTATTTTGAAAGCGATCGCGATTCCGGGACATCAGATTCCCTTTAGTTCGCGAGAAATGCCCATGTCTTACGGCTGGGGCACAGGCGGGATGCAGGTCACGGCCTCGGTGATCGGGCAAGCCGATATCCTTAAAGTGATCGATCAGGGAGCCGACGATACCACCAATGCGGTGAATATTCGGCGGTTCTTTCAGCGGGTGTGTGGCGTTGCCACCACCGAGAGCACCCGCGAGGCCACTCTCATTCAAACCCGTCACCGCATTCCAGAGACGCCGCTCCAGGAGGGGCAGATTCTGGTTTATCAGGTGCCCATGCCAGAGCCGCTCTACTTTATTGAACCATCGCGCACCGCTGCCAACAAAATGCACGCCCTACAGGAGTACGGCCCGATGTATGTGCGCCTGTACGAAGACATTACCCAGTTCGGTCATATCGCCATGGCCTACGATTACCCGGTGATGGTGCGCGATCGCTATCTGATGAAACCGAGCCCGATTCCCCGGTTTGACAATCCTAAACTGCACATGAATCCTGCTATTCAGCTCTTTGGGGCAGGGCGCGAAAAGCGCATCTATGCGGTACCGCCTTACACCAAGGTCAAAAGTCTGGATTTTCACGATCATCCGTTTCAAACCGAAACGTGGGATCAGGCTTGCGAATTTTGCGGCGCAACTGATAGCTATCTCGATGAAGTGGTGATTGATGACCAGGGCAACCGCATGTGGATCTGCTCCGACACGGATTATTGTCATCAGCGCCAGCAGGATGCCACGGGGCGATCGCTCCCGGCCCCCCAGCCCCCTAACTGATACCGCCAATCGCGGTTAAAATTCAGTCCCCTCAGACGGCTAAAGCCTTTTACTGGCAAGCTCAGCGATTGGGATACACGACTGCGCCCCGACGAAATTCTGAACTTTTTTATCCACGCCCATGAGGCGCGATCGCGATACCCCCAACCATGAAAAACGTGAGTTCGATGAAAAGACCTAGCCTGGGATTCTGGGTTGAGTCCCTCATCCTTGCTAACGGAAAAATCAGGGGTTGAAGCCTTTTTTCCCTTGGGAGAGCTGCCGCTTATACACATCTTGATTGCCACCTCAACAGGCGCACTCGCCCCCCTTAGTCCCCCAATTTGGGGGGGAGACCGGAGTTTGAAGTCCCCCAGAATTGGGGGCTTAAAGCCCTCCGGGCATACCAGAAAAGGGGGCTAAACCACTGAAAGCAGTCAGTCAGAAACTTATGTATAAGCGGCAGCTTGGGAGAGAGGGCGAAATCAGTCCGTCGAACTGACGTTGAAAAGGATGTCCTGGCATTCGGGCGGAGGGAGGGTAGGTCGCCTCACGTTTGGGAACGCGCTCGAAATAAAAGTACCTACTCAGACCCGAAACTGCCCCATCCACCCATCCACTGCCGTCAACCGGGATGTTATTTTCCCGCCAATCCCTTGGGTGGGGAGTTGGGGCGCGATCGGTGAGGGGCGGGTCCACCCGACGGCGACACCTATCAAAGTATCGGGTTTGAGGGGCGAACTTGCCTTGGCGGTCAGGATGAGGGCTAGCCGATCGCTATCGGAGCAATCACCCTACTCCCGGCGGAAACCGGCTCAAGGCTCGCTGCCGAATCGTCAGCACCAGCCAATTCAAGCGCTACAACGCCAAATCCCCGCACTGCCATCAGACAATACGGGGATCTAGAAAAGCAGAAACGCTTTAAACATTTCTGCTATTTGAACGGGCGCGTTGACGCTACCGAGACCTTACACCCCTGGAGCGGAGTAAGTACTCTTGCCACCGCCCCACAGCGGCCCAATAACCTTGGGCTGCAGCAAGATATGGCCGGAAATTGCCACTAGATCTTCTTCCGTTAAGCTCCGCATTTTGGGGAAAATATCGGCGCTCTTAGTGCTGGGATGAAGCTGGGAAATGTCCGTCAATCCGTCATAGGTCGTGGGATTCTTTAAATAGTCCACAAGTGCGTCAAGATTATCTCGTGGGGGTAGCGCTCCCGCTAAGCTCGCAGGATCTAGACCCACAGTGGGATTGGTTTTGGTAATGCCCGCATTGTGGCACGTTCCACAAGCGTAGTTAAACTGCTTACGCCCCCGAGCCACTTGCTCTAGGGAGAGCACAACAGTATCTCCTTGCTCATTGAGCTTGATGGTGCGCGTCGCCTCATCTAGCTCTGCTGCAATCGCGGGCGTGCTGAAAAATTGGCTCATCACCAAAACCGCGATCGCAGCTAGCCAAATGCATCTCTTAAGCATGGTTCTCCTCAAAGGTATTTATGGCTAGCCAATACACAACACAGCGAACTTTTCTCGATGCTTTGACCGGCGGATCATCGGTATCCAAACCCGAACAGGGCAAGCTGCTCAATTCAAGAAACCGCGCCGAAAGTCAAACGCAAATGAGTGTTAAGTCCTTCTCATATTCTTTATCATGCCACCGAATGGTGTGATTCCCAAAGCGTTTCACAGATAACGCTCCCCAGATTAGCTCTCTATTGGGACGAGATGGCGATCTGCTGGTTAGACACCGCATGGAATGACTTTAAGGGCGATGACGGCACGGGTTGATGTAGCCGAATGAGTTTCGCGAGGGTTGGTTTCAACTCCGTTCGCGGCACAATCACATCGACAAAGCCGTGCTTGAGCAAGTATTCGGCGGTCTGGAAATCGTCCGGCAGCTTTTCGCGCACCGTCTGCTCAATGACTCGCCGCCCAGCAAACGCGATCGTGGCCTGAGGTTCTGCCACGATGACATCCCCCAGCATCGCAAAACTGGCCGTGACCCCCCCGGTGGTGGGATGCGACAACACCGGCACGTAAAGCAACTGAGCGTTGCGATGGCGGTTTAAAGCGCCGGAAATTTTCGCCATCTGCATCAGGCTCAGCATGCCCTCTTGCATCCGCGCCCCGCCCGAGGCACAGACAATCACGACGGGTATGCCTAAATCGGTGCTGTGCTCAATCAGGCGAGTCAGTTTTTCGCCGACGACGGAGCCCATGCTCCCCCCCATAAAGCGAAAATCCATGACGCCTAAACCCAGGGCCAGACCATCGAGCTTGCCCACGCCAGTTTGAACGGCATCAGCCAGTTCGGTGCGGGCCTGCATATCCTTTAAGCGATCGCTGTAGGCTTTGCGATCGCGAAACTTCAGCGGATCCTGAGGCCGAATTTGCGTATCCAATGGCTGCCAGGTGTCCTGGTCAATGAGTTGCTGGATCCGATCGTCACTAAAGACCCGGTGATGATGGCCGCACTCTGCACAAACCAACTGATTAGCCTTGAGGTCTTTGGTGTAGGTCATCACCCCACAAGCTTCGCACTTTGACCACAAGCCGTCAGCGATTTCCCGCTCTTGCCGCTCTTGGCTGATAGGCCCAGACTTACGGCGATTTGCAAACCAATCAAACAGGGACATATTTCTGAAAAACGTTCATACGAAGGGGAACACGATTCCCACCTCGGTGGGCTGAAATTTATCCTATCGGGTTTGGTTACGCCTGCGCGAATGGAAGTCACCATTACCGTCTCTGGCACATGACCCGATGGTTAGCGTGTCCTCTCAATTCTTGCATTATCAGGCGGTATACTATCGGCCACAGGCTAAGAAAACTGCGCCACAGCCACTCAGCGACTGACAACTTTCACCGCCTGGGAGAAATGTTGACCTTCCGTTGAGATCAGGGGTTTGCAGGTTTCCTACGGCTTGCTCAGGGTGCTCTGTTAAAAACAATGAAGATTTCTAAAGCAATTGCCTCTTCGGTGGGTAATGCGATCGCCGATGATGCGTTGAAAGATGCCGATAACGGGATCTGGTTACAAACGTTACCGATCTCGACTCAGGCTGCTTGGCAACGCCGATTTTACTGCATTCGGTGGGTGGATCGCCTGGCCGAACAAGATCTCATCGTCCAACCGGGGGGACGGCAGTTTCCGGCTTTTTATCAAGCTTGGCAAACTTTGCGCCACCAGGGGCAGCTCACTGCCGACATGCGGCATTGGCAAGTATTGCAAACGCTGGCTGCCGACTGGTTTGACGAGGCTCCCTCTCAACATCAGGCCGACATTGCCGCCTGGGATGAATATCTGGAGGCGATCGTGTATTACCACCAAACCAACCTCGTCATCAATACCTTGCAAGATTATGAGCAGATGCTGGATCGGTTGGCCGGGACGTGTTTTCAGTTATTGCCAGATTTGGCTGACCACCACCGGGCGATCGCTCGCCAGTTTGGCTGGGTTGATCAGTTCTACAACAACCTGCGTGACCTGTACGAAGATGCCCAACAAGGGGTTTGCTACTTTCCCACTGAGGTGCTGGCTCACTTTGGTTTAACCCGACAGGCCATGCTCGACGGCAGTTGCCTAAGCCGACCGGGCTATCAGCCATTGATGCAATTTTGGGTAGAAGACTATCTGTCCCACTTGCGACAAAACCAGTTAAATCTGGTCAAGCAAGATGACTTACAACCCGCTTGGCAACAGCTCACGATCTGGTTCAGTCACCGCTACTGTCGGATTGAAAGCGTGATGAAAGATTGCCAGTATGATTTCGTTGCATTTGCTGAAAAATATTGGGCCAGGGTCAAAAGCGAAGTAGCTTTTCAAGAAGAAACCTAGTTTCAATTGGAAGCAACGTGAGTTCGATGAACAGCCCCAGCCTGGGATTTGGGCTTGAGTTTCCCATCCTTGCTAATGCAAACATCAGGGTTTGAAGCCTTTCTCCCCTTGGGAGAGAGGTTTGGAGAGAGGGCGAAATCAGCCCGTCGAACTGACGTAAGCAGATAGTGCCACACAGCCACATCTTTAAACATATCTAGTGACTTTGTGTCAGTAGGCAGTTGCAATTAAACGTAAGACGCCGTAAGTTGCAGTTGAGGAACGTAGCTTGCTTCCCGAAGGGTAAACCAATACCCGCATGGGTTACGCTATCGCTCTAGCGCCGCCATGCCCGAAGGGCTTTACCCATCCTACAGTTGAATCCGCCCAGCTACTTATTACTGACCCATGGGGATTAAATTGATACGGGGGTTTTAGAAATGTTGTCCGGCAGTTACTTTAGAGTTCGGCAAATGTGCGATACATAAACGCCATTTCCTCAATCACTAATTAATGATTGAGGAAATGGCGGCTGGATTATGATGTCGTTAGTAGCCAGGCCAACTCATCAGTTTAAGCTTGCTGAGCCTGTTGGCGACGGCTAGTAACAATTCCTACACCGACCGCCATCAGGCCTGCCATTGCAGCAGGCTCGGGGATTCTAGGGGTCGGAGGTTCGGCGACTCGCTGCCCAAAACCATAAAAGGAGAAGTGAGATAGATCAGGAGTGTTACCTTTGCCAACAAGTTTGACGCCTTTAGTATCCCAAGTTCCGGTCGAAGAAAGACCATCCCAGAAATAGGCACTGAAAGAGCTACCGGCTTTCACCACGAACATGCCGGATTCATACTGATCAGTCAAGCTTGAATCTAAGCTCCAGGTGCCAGATTGCTTGTTTTTACCAGCATCACTCGTGAAGCTAAATCCACTGCTGGAACCACCGCTACCGTTGTCTACTTTAATTTCACCAGATACAAATGAACCACTTTTCCAGTTAATGTCAAACAAGCCATCAAGGCTTTGGTTGCTATTGTTGCCGTTGAGAGAGCCTTCGCAAGCAGTTACACCGCTAAATGCACTCTTGGTGCAGTCACCGGCGGCCAAAGCATTTGCCGCCGGTAGAGTCACTGCACCGACAGCCATTAGTGAAGAGCCGATTAGTAGTGCTAGATATCGTTTCATCGTTTCCGGGATTAAAGGGATTAGTGGGTTTCCGCCGAGTTACTGAAAAAGTGCGGAACTATCGATTTGGCTGAGCACCCATAGGCAGGCAGCAGGAGTTTGCACCTCGTCCTGAATCTTTTACACCCCCATACTGACTAAGGCTACGTATTAAAAATCACCGGATATACACCGAATTCCTGTGCCTTCACATACTCTTCAACTAAGGCATGAATAGCTTTGACTGCGTTAGCTAAAGCAATAGGTTCGGGGATGTTTTGCCCAAGCGATCGCCCAGAACCCAAGTCCAATCGTGACGTTCTAGGATAAAGGCTCGGGCTTTGCCTCCTTGGCAGTGGCCGCTCTCAATGATGCAATGTGCCGTTAATTTCCCAGGTGAGGACTTGAGTCGCAAGCGCTGTAGGCAGGTCGCACATCAGGTTGGGGTATTCAGATAAGGTCGAATGATGACTCCTTTTGGGAACCGGTTTGGTCGCCTGGCGATCGCCAACATATTGTCAAATCTCATGGTGCCCCTTGCAGGCATTATCGACACGGCTTTTTTGGGCCATCTAGCCGACGTGCATCACTTGGGGGGCGTGGCGATCGCTTCGGTCATTTTCAACCTGGTGTACTGGAGCTTTGGCTTTTTGCGCATGGGCACCACGGGGCTCACGGCCCAAGCCTTTGGTCGCCAAGACCACCCAGAGATGAATCTGCTGTTGCTCCGTAATGGGCTACTGGCGGTGAGTCTGGGGCTATTGATTGTGGCCTTGCAGGGGCCTATCCGCGAACTTGGGTTTTGGCTACTCAATGCGGAACCAGAGGTCAGATTGTCGGGCGAAGCGTTCTTTAACGCCCGCATTTGGGGAGCGCCAGCCGTGCTCATCAACTATGTCTTGCTGGGCCGATTTTTAGGATGTGGTCAGGGGCGGCGGGTGATCGTTCTGTCGTTGGTGGGTAATGGCGGCAACATCCTGTTGGACTACTGGTTTATTCGCCAGTTGGGCTGGGAAAGTGCCGGAGCCGGAGCCGCGACTGCCCTCAGCCAGGGCCTGATGATGGCGGTGGGGTTGAGCTTACTGCTGCGGGAGGTGGCGATCGCGCAGCTATGGCAATTGCGGCCCCACCTGTGGGATCAGTCAGCCTTTGCGGCGACCCTGCGGCTCAACGGCGACATCATGGTGCGCACCTTTGCGCTGCTGCTCAGTTTTGCCCTCTTTACAAATTGGAGTTCGGCCCTGGGGAGTGAAATGCTAGCGGCCAATACGTTGCTATTGCAGGTCGTCACGCTGACGTCTTACTTCATTGATGGGCTGGCCTTTGCCACCGAAAGCTTTGCCGGTCAGTTTTACGGCGCAGGAGAGGTTCGGCAGTTGCGATCGCTGCTCGTCTGGGGGCTGAGTTGCAGTGTCGCCCTGGGCATCGCGATCGCGGCCCTCTTCACCCTCTTGGCTCAGCCGCTATTTCAATTAATGACCCAGCATCAGGCCGTGATTGATCAGGTCAAAGCCCAGACGCTCTGGCTATTGCCGACCCTCGGCTTTGGGGCGATCGCCTTCCTCCTCGACGGCTACTTTTTGGGCCTCACGGCAGGCAAGCTGCTGCGCAACTCGACCTTACTGGCAACGGGGTTGGGCTTTTTGCCCCTGGGCTGGCTAGCGCGGACGCTTGGCAGTTCAGCGCTGCTGTGGTTGGCCCTCGCGAGTTTTATGGCCATTCGGGCGCTCACGTTGGGTAGTCAGGTCCCCGGCAGTTTGCTGTCAGCGCGACAGCGGGCTAGTTTCGAGGGTAGCAGAGTGGGAGGGTAGCAGGGTGGGAGGGGGAGTCTAATGGTGGATGAGTAGGTGAGGTAGGTGAAGTGGGTGTGGGAGACTCTACCAATGCCCGATCAGGACCGAGCACAACCCAACTACCCAACCACTCTTTCCCTCGCTACCCCTCCGCCGCTAACTCCGAGGCCTTGGTCTGCATCATTTTGAAAATGTTGTAAAACCCGTTTGCGCGGGAGGGGGTGAGGCTGACATCTAGTTGGGTCTCTTTGATGAAGTCGGGCGAGAGATTCACCACTTCCTGCGGTGTCAGGCCATTCATGCCGCGAATGAGAAACGCCACCAAGCCTTTGGTAATTTGGGCGTCTGACTCGCCCAGGTAGTGCAGCTTTCCGTCTTCCAAAGAGGCAATGACATAGACTTGAGAAACGCAGCCCTTCACTTTGTTTGCTTCCGTTTTAGCGGCTTCGGGAAACGCTTCCAGCTTCTTGGCCAGCCAGAGGAGTTGTTCGTAACGACGCTTGGGGTCAGCCGCTTTTTGAAACCGTTGAACCAGCTTTTCGATCGAGGCAGGACGGGCGGGAGAGGATGCAGACATGACACTCGCGATCGCAACAGATAACAAAGAGACCCTCGGTGGGACCTCTCCCATTGTAAAGAGGGATCTGCCTAAAGTTCGCCCTTTAAGACTGAACGCAGCTTTAAAAATGGACAGCGGGAGCGGGACCGAGTAACACTGTCAGGGCCTAGCTGATCAATGTGGTAGCCCTCGGGATAGGTGCGGTTGGCCTGGTCAATGCCGAAATGCGATCGCCGCCGCCGGGGCAACTGGGGCAGTAGCGTTTGTCGCAGCCGCAATCCTTGCACAATGAGTTGCCGCCCCATGGAGCCAGGTGGTTGCCAACCTAAGGCGACTCTCATCGGTTCATCAACCACCGTGGCAATGGCGAGGGGCACCAGCGGAGCCGCGATCGCGGGCAGCCAGCCCTGCATGAGCCGGACCACGGCATCACCAATCGCCTGATTGTCCGGGTGGTATTCAAAATTCTCAGTTTCGTAGGCGACGTTAAAGGCGAGAAAAGCCTCATCGGTTGCCGGAATGTCGACCACCCCGATGCGCTGGCCCACCTCTCGCCAAAACCCAAACAGCGCCCACTTTTCCACTGGGGTAAAGCGTCGCCAGCCAAAGTGTTGATTCCAGCGCATGGGCTCATAAATCAGCGTCGACAACACATAAAGATAGTCATCGTTACGAATGTGAAAGCGCCCATGAATGCGGTTCATCTGGGCGATCGCCGCCCGCCCCTGAGGACTGTCATAGCCCCATTTCAGCAAATTGCCCATGATCAAACTGGTATCGTCGTAGCGCTTTTGGGTCCGCTGCTCAAATTCCCCGGTCTGCCGCAACAGGTGCGCGATGCGCGGCACACAAAAGGTTTTCAGCACGGCAATTTCGAGCGATCGGTTCAACTCCCAGGGAAAGTCATAGCCCGCCAGACGATGACAAATCTCAACCGGGTCAGTCACCGCAACGCTAGATGTGACTGAAATAGGGGGGGGCAGAACATTCATAGCAGCGATCGCAGCCAACAGTAGACTCTCCCTCTATTTGCGTGAGGGCGATCGCTTACTCCGGAGAGTTGGCAAAGATTTACCCAATTCTCACCGGCGGCCTTCAATGCTGCGCTGCTATGGGGTTTGCGTATCTTTATGGGTGACAAACCGATGGGCCACCGTTTCCGGTTGAATGGCGGAAAGGATGATGTGTCCTGAATCCATAATTAAAACGGCCCGAGTGCGGCGACCATAGGTGGCATCGATCAACTGTCCCCGCTCGCGAGCATCGGAAATGACCCGCTTGATGGGTGCAGACTCGGGGCTCACGATCGCCACGACTCGGTTAGCCGAGACAATATTGCCAAACCCAATATTGATCAGCTTGATGTCCATAAAAAAAATTCCTGGAAAACGCCTGGGAGCAGAACTTACGACTCGTCAGCAGGCCGATCTCAATCGGACACCAACCGCGATTTTAGCCCTCCGGCTAGCTATCCAAAAAGTCCACAAAAGAGAGCAAATGTTGATAAAACCAACTGAGAGTTGGCAACTCGAGGTGAAAACGAGTCGTTTCCCAATGGACAAATTGGCGATTAAATGTCTTGAGTTCATGTTAGCTACAAAGAAACAGAGCAACAAGAAAGAAAAGGGGCAAATTCATCTACTCATTGCCTAAACAGCAAAAACCAGCGGCAATTTGTAACATATTGATTAAGCGGTCATTGACAAGATCTGGCCATGGGAACAGTTGGCAACTCGCCCGTGCCGTCGTGGGCGATCGCTCCCCTGCCCCCAAGGTCTGGAGATGGCAGGCTAACCCAGCGGCCCGGATAAATTAACGCTGCAAGAAGCTGATAGGTTTGAGATTGACCCGCTTCCGCAAGCGGCTGAGCGAGTAGGAGAACAACGCCATGCAACCAGTAGATTTCACAACTTTAATGGCGGTATGCGCCGAACTCCGCAGAGACTGGCTACCCGCTCGCTGTGAGCAAGTGGTGCAGCGTGATCCCCTGACGTTGGCGATCGCCCTGAGAACCCTGGATCAGCGCGGTTGGCTCACCCTGTCGTGGCATCCCCAAGCCGCCCGCCTGCATCCCGATGCGCCCCCCCCCAAAGGTCCCGACACTTTCACCTTTAGCCAGCAACTCAAACATCAACTCGGCGGCTACGCCCTAGTGGCCATCACCCCCGTCGCCCCCTGGGAACGGGCCTTAGACTTGCGCTTTGCGCGCCGCCCCGGCGATCCCATTCAGTGGCATTTGTACGTCGAGGTGATGGGCAAATATAGCAACGTCATTTTGGTGAATGCCCAAAACCACATCGTGACCGCCGCCCATCAAGTTTCGGACAAGCAATCTAGTGTGCGCCCGATCGCCACCGGGGCTCCCTACAGCCCGCCCCCAGCCATTATGGGGCCGTTTCCCTCGCTGGCTGAATCTCAGGACCGTTGGCAAGAACGGGTGGCCCTGGTGCCCGCTAGCCTCAAAAAAGCCCTCTTTCAGGCCTACAGTGGTCTGAGTTCGGCGCTGGTGCGTGACTTGCTCGCCCAGGCCGAATTGTCCCCCGAACAACCCGTCACGACCCTCACCGCAGCCGACTGGCAGCGGCTCTTTGAGTCCTGGCAAAATTGGCTGCAACGGTTGGAAACTGGCGACTTTGAGGCGGCTTTTTTAGACGCTGGCTACTCCGTGCTACGCCCCTCGGCAAATCCCGCCGAGAGCGTGCAAGCCTTGTTGCAGACCTACTACACCGATGCGCTCAATCGTCAGGAGTTTAGTCGGCTGCACAATCAGCTCACCCAGAGGTTGAAAAACCTGCTCAAAAAGCTGCGCCAAAAGGAAGGCAAGTTCTCAAGTCGGCTAGATCAGGCCGATCAGGCCGATGATTATCGGCAACAGGCGGATCTCCTGATGGCCTATAACTACCAGTGGCAACCGGGGATGCAGTTCATGGCGCTGGCGGATTTTGAAACGGGGGAGACGGTCAAAATTCCCCTTGATCCCGAGAAAAACGCCGTCCAAAATGCCCAAGCCTTTTACAAAAAGCATCAGAAGCTCAAGCGATCGCGGCAGGCCATCATGCCCTTGTTAAACGAAGTCAGAACCGAGCTGTCGTATCTCGATCAAGTGGATGAAGCGGTAAAACGGCTTGAGCAATATGACTCAGAACCCGACCTGCTGGCGCTGCAAGAAATACGCGATGAACTCATTCAGCAGGGCTATCTCGAAGACCCCACCTACCGTCCCGGAGCCGCCGCGCCAGCCCACACGCTGAATGTGCGGAAGTTTCACACTCCCAATTATCTGGAAGTGTGGGTGGGGCGCAATAATCGACAAAATGACTTGCTGATTTCTAAAGCAGCCAGTGATTACGACCTGTGGTTCCACACCCAAGAGATTCCGGGGAGCCACGTGTTGCTGCGGCTCGATGCCGGACAGGTGCCCTCGGATGAAGATTTACAGTTCACGGCGGATATTGCCGCCTACTTTAGCCGCGCCCAGCAGGCGGATCAGGTACCCGTAATTTTCACTCAGCCCCGGTATGTTTTTAAACCCAAAGGGGCTTTGCCGGGCATGGTGACTTACACCCACGAGACCGTATTGTGGGGACAGCCGACCAAGCTATTAGAAAAGCTCAGCAATGATCCCTCTTCTCCGACCCCGACGCTGGTGCCCAGCTAAGGGATGAGGATCCTTTAACAGCCAATTTCTGCGAAGAATAGACCTGACCAGACCAGGGACAGCGGAGACGGCTATCCCAACTGACTGAATTTTCGGTGCTAACCCAGGTATTGTCACCGTTTCATGAGGCTATATCGGTGAAAACAACCCTGAACCCATTTTTGTTCAAAAGGTACCTAAGCTAACGCCTCGAAATTCCTGAAGATTTATAACAAAAAAACTGTGTGGCTTGATACAATGCTTTTTGGTGAGAGAGATGAAACGGCAAACACCGCTTCAAGGGCGTTTTGGAAGAGACGTCTTTCCCTCCCACTTGAGAGAGCAACTAAATTTTTATTGGCCGACTTCTCCGGAGTCGGCTTTTTTATTGATTCTATCGGGGAGCGAAGGGCCTGGGGGGTCGCCGTCCCAGGAGGAGACGGCCACCAGGCAGTCTTAGTCGGCGACCGGCGATCGCTTACCCAGCAGGCGATCGCGCAACTGTTTGACGCGATCGCGATACTTGGCAGCTTCTTCAAAGTCCAGTTTTTTAGCCGCTTCCTTCATCTGCTTTTCGAGCTGACTAATCAGTTCGGGAATGTCTTCCAGGGGCAGATCTTCTTTGTGCTCGTAGACCTCATCCAACTCTTGTACGTTGAGGCGACGGGAGACTTCGAGAAACGACAGAATCGCGTTGCTCTTTTTCCGAATAATGGCCTGGGGAGTAATGCCGTTATCTTCGTTATGTTTTTGCTGAATGGCCCGACGGCGTTCCGTTTCGTCGATCGCTCGGGCCATGCTATCGGTCAGATTGTCGGCATAGAGGATGGCCTTGCCCTGGACGTGACGGGCGGCCCGACCCATCGTTTGGATGAGCGATCGCTCCGCACGCAAAAAGCCTTCCTTGTCCGCATCCAAAATCGCGACGAGGGAGACTTCTGGCAGATCCAACCCCTCCCGTAGCAGGTTGACGCCGATGAGCACGTCAAACTGGCCATCCCGCAGGTCTTGAATCAGCTCAATGCGCTCGATGGAATGAATCTCGGAGTGCAGGTAGCGCACCCGCACCCCCTGTTCATCCAAATATTCCGTGAGGTCTTCCGCCATGCGCTTGGTCAGGGTGGTGACGAGCACCCGCTCGTTGCGCAACGCCCGTTCTTTGATTTCGCCCAGCAGGTCGTCAATTTGCCCCTCGGTGGGCCGCACAAAGATTTCCGGATCGAGCACCCCCGTCGGGCGAATGATTTGCTCAACTACGCGCCCTTCCGATATGTCCACTTCCCAAGTGCCGGGGGTTGCGGAGACAAAGACGCACTGGTTGACCTTCTCCCAAAATTCCTCCGCTTTGAGGGGGCGGTTGTCGGCGGCGCTGGGCAGACGAAAACCGTGCTCAATTAACACCCCTTTGCGGGCGCGATCGCCGTTGTACATCGCGTGAATCTGAGGAATGGTGACGTGGGACTCGTCAATCACCAGCAGCCAATCTTTAGGAAAGTAGTCGATCAAACATTCCGGCGGCGACCCGGCGGGACGGGCCGCGAGGTGGCGAGCATAATTTTCCACGCCGTTGCAGTAGCCGACTTCCCGCAGCATTTCCAGGTCGTAGCGGGTGCGCTGTTCGAGCCGCTGCGCCTCTAATAATTTGCCTTCTGTTTCTAACACTTCGAGGCGATCGCGCAACTCTTCTTGAATGGCGTGACAGGCGGCTGCTAGCTTGTCATCCGGCGTGACAAAGTGCTTGGCCGGATAAACGTTAATCGCCTCCAGACTTTGCAGGGTGGCTCCCGTCACCGGGTCAACGTAGCGAATGGCGTCGATTTCGTCACCAAAAAATTCCACCCGAATGATGCGATCTTCATAGGCGGGGCCGATTTCCAGCACGTCCCCTTTCACCCGAAAGCGGCCCCGCCCCAGGTCCAGGTCGTTGCGGGTGTATTGGATCACCGCCAGGTCGCGCAGCACTTGCCGCTGGTTCACCTCCATGCCCACCTGGAGGGGAATGGACGCTTTCAAATACTCCGACGGAATGCCCAAACCGTAAATGCAGCTAATGGAAGCCACCACAATGACATCGCGCCGTTCAAAGAGCGATCGCGTGGCGGAGTGGCGCAGCATGTCAATTTCTTCGTTGATCGAAGCGGTTTTGGCGATATAGGTATCCGTAACTGGCACGTAAGCTTCGGGCTGATAGTAGTCGTAATAGCTGATGAAATATTCCACCGCGTTATCGGGAAAAAATTCCCGCAGCTCGTTGCAGAGCTGGGCGGCCAGGGTCTTGTTGTGGGCCAGCACCAGGGTCGGCATGCCAATCTTATCAATCACCCGAGCCATGGTGTGGGTTTTGCCGGTGCCCGTCGCCCCCAGCAGGGTTTGGTATTTGTGCTGGCCTTGCAGATGTTGGGTGAGTTGGGCGATCGCCCTGGGCTGATCACCTTTGGGTTCAAACGGGGCTTGAATGTTGAAATCGCTCACGGACCTATCCCACACGACGCCTTTGCACTTTCATATGATGGCGAATTTTAGGCGAGGTTGGGGGTGTCGTGGGTGACGGAATCCCGATTTCAGCTGTGTCCGCCACCTGGGCGGCGGGCAGCCATGCGGCGATCGCGGTTAGGGACTGCACCATCCGTGTAACACATCTGACGTTGGCCAGTGTCGCCAGCGCCCCAAAAACTGTCGGCTCGCTTTTTTTAGTGTCAGATTTTAGTGTCAGAGGTTACAAGACTTTCTTACCAGAGTGCTACGCTAGCTCGACAAAGCGGGCAGTTCTCCTGAAATGGTTACTGTCAGCGGTATCTAGTTCGGGTGGGACATGCCTTTAGGTATGAATTTCGCCTCCAGAAAGTCCGTGCTCCGCGCAGACAGCCTTTCAACACGACATTTTTAGATTTACTTAAATGCTTAATCAGTTGGCTTCGCGAGCATGACACTTTGATGGAGCAGCCTCCCTTTTCGTCGTTGCTACTAACGCGGCTCGCTGATGAGAGGGCGCTCAGGAGAAAGTTCTTGGAGAGCCTTCCAAGGTGGTCGGGTCGGACTCATCAAAAAGTAGTGGTCTCTGGCGGCGGCTCCCAAGCCAAACCAGGATCCTCTCACATCAACAGAGTTTCTATGCCTTTTCAAGTTGTTGCTGACTTTGCAATTACATGAAGAAATGGTCGAGCTGGTTTTAAATTTTCTGATACTTGAGTCAGTTAGTCGATAGTTATTTACAGATAGAGATGACGATAATCGGCACATCTCGTAATGATAAATTCAGTGTTCCTTGAGTAATCTTTAACCCTAACTAAGCCATTCCCCCTGTTCTGTTATTCACGATTTTCCTATGGATTTTTCTGCTCGTATTCAGCCCCTCCTGACTAAAGTTTATCCGCCTGAGCAAGTGGAAACCTTAGTTCCACGACTCCATGACTTATTGCAGCCCTACTTGCAGCAGAGTAGTCGCGAAGATTGGCGCAAATGGAGCCACGATAACGTTTTGCTGATTACCTATGGCGATAGTGTGATTGCCCACGATGGGCGATCGCCCCTCACCGTGCTCGCCGATTTTCTTGAAAAGCACCTTCAGGACAGTATCACTGGGGTGCATATCTTGCCGTTCTTTCCCTACACCTCAGACGACGGCTTTGCTATCAAAGACTACACCACCGTCAGCCCAGAACTCGGGGATTGGGAGGACATTAAACGCATCAGTCAGTCTTTCAATCTGATGGTGGATTTGGTGATCAACCATGTGTCGAGTCAGCACCCCTGGGTCAAGCAGTTTCAAGCGGGCGAAAAACCGGGCCGTGACTATCTGATCGAGGCGGATCCCAACGAGCCGGAATTATCAGAAGTGGTGCGTCCGCGCAGTTCCCCGCTGCTCACTAAGCTCGAAACCGTAAATGGCCCCAAACATGTCTGGAGTACCTTTAGCAGCGACCAGATTGACCTGGATTTCAGCAATCCCGAAGTGCTGCTGGAATACGTCAAAATCATTTTGTTTTATGTGACGGCGGGGGCGCGCTACATTCGACTTGATGCGGTCGGCTATCTGTGGAAAGAGCAGGGCACCCGCTGCATTCACCTGCCTCAAACCCATACGATCGTGCGGCTGTTGCGGGAACTGTTGCAGATGATTGACCCGCGCATTGCGATTATCACGGAAACCAACGTACCCAATCGGGAAAACCTGAGCTATTTTGGCAACCGCAATGAAGCCCACATGATCTACAACTTTAGTCTGCCGCCATTGGTGCTCAATGCGCTGATGCAGGGGCGATCGGACTACCTCAAACAGTGGATGATGAGTATGCCGCCCGCCCCCATCGGCTGTGCCTATTTCAACTTCACCGCGTCCCATGATGGCATTGGTCTGCGCCCCACCGAGGGGCTGCTCACCGCCGACGAATACAACTCCCTGCTGGCGACGATGAAGCAGTTCGGTGGGCAAATCAGTATGCGGCGTCACACCGACGGTTCCGAATCCCCTTACGAAATCAACATTTCTCTCTTTGACGCCATGAAAGGCACCGTCGAGGGGGAAGATGAGTGGCAGATTGAACGCTTCCTCTGTTCGCAGACGATCATGATGTCGCTGGAAGGCATCCCCGCCTTCTATATCCACAGTTTGCTGGCGACGCGCAACCATGAAGCCGGGGTACTGCAAACAGGGCATAACCGCACCATCAACCGCTTTAAGTGGGACGTTGAGGCCCTAGAAGCGGCCCTGGCGGACCCAGAATCACCCCATGCCAAGGTGCTGGCGGAGTTATCGCGCTTGATCAAGATTCGGCGGCGGCAGCGAGCCTTTCACCCCAACGCGACCCAGTACACGCTACATCCCTTAAATCAGGCAATCTTTGCCTTTTGGCGACAAAGCATGGCTCGTGATCAAAGTATCTTTTGTATCCATAACCTCAGTCGGGAGCCGCAAGAGTTGCGCCTGTCGGATCTGAATCTGCTGGATACCGATGAATGGACGGATCTCATTTGCGGCGATCGCTTCACCACGCTGAACGATGCCTACGTTATGCAGCCTTATCAGTCGCTGTGGATTACCAACAAAATTGACTCCGCAGCCGATACGCTGACGCCCGACCCTCTACTGGTGGCGTGAGTAGGGGGATGGGTTGGGGCGATATGATAACCACTGGAGAAAGTTCGCTGGATAGGTAGAGGTAGGGTATGTCTGAAGTGAAAACGGTGTCGGGGCGAGGGCTGCCATTAACGGGGGATGATATTGATACCGATCGCATCATTCCCGCTCGCTTTTTGAAGTGCGTCACCTTTGATGGCCTGGGGGAGCAGGTGTTTGCGGACGATCGCACCCAACTTGATGGTCAACACGCCTTTGACCAGCCGCAATATCAGGGGGCTGAGATTTTGGTGGTGAACCGAAATTTTGGCTGCGGTTCCTCGCGCGAGCATGCCCCTCAGGCGATCGCCCGCTGGGGCATCCAGGCCCTCATCGGTGAGAGCTTTGCGGAAATCTTTTTTGGCAACTGTGTGGCGATGGGGGTGCCCTGTGTCACCGTCAGTTCTGCGGTGGCAAAGCACCTGCAAGGGGCGATCGCCGAGCAGCCCCAAACCCCGCTCACCGTGGATTTGGAAAGCCTGACCGTGACGATGGGTAATTTTGTTGCGCCAGTAGCGATCGGTGACGGTCCCCGGCAGATGTTTACCAGTGGCACCTGGGATGCCTGCGGGCAACTCGTGGCGCAGGGCGAAGCGGTGAAGGCCACCGCTGCTAGATTGCCCTACGTCGACTGGCAACGGCAATCTGCTTAACGGGCCACCAACCCGCTACGGCCTAGCTCAACCAGCGGCCAAATCTTGGTCGCTATGGGCTGAGCGCTGTCACCATCAAGCAACACGCCTCTGAGGCATCGATGCCAAAAAGGGGGGCAGACATTCCACCTAACCATCCACCACAAGATGGGACTAAAAGCCATTGGAAACCTTGCCAGCTAAGTGTTCTGATGGCTTTTAGAGTTCATCATGTTAGGTAGAATGATGAACCATAAGAAATAGTTATACTGCCCGGTCTGCCGGTGATGGCATACCTGAAGGCTGACCTTTCAGTCCCCATACCCTACAAAGCCTTGAACTTGTCAATTGGGAATTGTGCTGAACTTTAGTATGGGTTACATGGATTTTGGGAATACTGAACCAAGGAATTGCAGGCTCATCTAGGGCAAAGCAATCCCCCGATTACATAGTTTTCCGGTTCTAGTGCCATGCAAACAGTTCAAGTTGAGTATTCAGGTCAGATTCGAGTTAACACAGGTAAAAACCCCAGAGAGCTATACGCTCATCAGAATGAAGCAATCAAGGCACTAGACAAAACCAACCAGTTCCCCTTTGAAGGATTGCTAGTATTACCTACAGGTGGTGGTAAAACTCTGACAGCTGTTCATTGGCTACTGCGGAACTTTATTGATAGACGCAAAAAAGTACTGTGGATTGCTCATCGACATGAGTTACTAGACCAAGCTGCTGAAACCTTACAATTCAGTGCTTATACATCGGTACTTAATAATGTCGATGAATTTAGATATCGTGTAATATCTGGTCATCCAAAGCATGATCGACCCGTAAATATTGAGCCATCTGACGATATCATCATTGCCAGTAAAGACAGTCTTAATAGTGGGCTTAAGTATCTCGTTGGCAATTGGGTAAACCATACTGACTCTATTCTTCTTGTCGTTGATGAAGCACATCATGCTACGGCAAAAACCTATCGCAAACTCATTGCTAGCATCAAGGAAAACCTCAGTTGTAGAGATAAATCTAGTAATTTTAGAATGCTAAGTAGCTTGGGATAAAAAGATCGAGGTATATTTCGAAGAGTAAAGCTTCGATTGAGACCGACAGCGAGGTGCCGTCATGGGAATGCGATTGCGTGTATTTCTCACCTCTGAGGAAG
>Ga0008836_100243_pt1 | contig 47163 bp, 43 predicted proteins | sample HotLakConsUCCR28_FD_62214 | JGI IMG/M metagenome (GOLD analysis project Ga0008836, IMG submission 62214) | Hypersaline microbial mat communities from Hot Lake, Washington, USA - Hot Lake Consortium UCC-R28 (Hybrid Assembly) ... | reverse complement strand
TGCCCCAGACAAACTCCCAGTACTGGTACCTTGTCAAAATAGCGGGCCACAATTGGCATCAGGTTGCCGGCACTTTCAGGTCTTCCAGGTCCCGGAGACAGTACCAGAGCAGCAAAATCCAGCTCCGACAAGGCATCCGGGGAAACATCATTCCTAAGCACCATTACCTCTTCCCCGGATCTTCTGAAATAATCTGCCAGGATATGCGAAAAAGAATCAAAATTGTCAATTAGAAGGATCACTACCGGTATTGTTTACAAGTTCTTTAATGGTAGCGATGGCAGCATCAATTACAGGGGTATAATCATCCAGAAAAGCTACCAGGTTAGGTGCTACCGGCACGATCAGCGGATACACCACTGCCCCCTCCCGCATTTCTTCGGGGACATCAAATTCAAAGGAATGGGCCACCCAAATCAACAAGCTGATCATGATAGACCATTTGGCAATGCCCAGAATACTTCCCGCGAAGCTATCAAAGGTGCCCAGGATGGTCAGGTTCAGGGCTTTTTTTACCAGGTAGGCCAGAATTCGTATGGTGATGGTGACGACCAAAAATATCAAAATAAAGGCCACGAAAGGAAGCATAAAGGTCAGGCTTTCTACTCTTTCGGCTAAAATTTCGGCTCCCCAATGCATGAAGCGAAAAGCCAGAATGATGCCAATAAAGAAGGCCAGAATAGACAACAATCCAATAAAAAGCCCCTGCCGGTAGCCGCTGAACGCCCCTACAGCGAGCATGCCCAATATGATGATGTCTATGGTGCTCAAAATTACTCCTCCTTAGCTTAACATTGCCTTTACTTTTTGGGAAATGACTTTTCCGTCTGCTTTGCCTGCCAGTTTTTTGGTAGCGGCTCCCATGACTTTACCCATGTCTTTCGGCCCTTCAGCTCCAGTCTCTGCAATAATGGCTTTCAATTCGGCTTCCAGCTCTGCTTCACTCAGCTGTTGGGGAAGAAATTCCTGAATGACCTGTAGCTCTGAATTTTCCAAAGCGGCCAGATCCTTGCGGTCCTGTTTTTCAAAAATTTCTATAGAGTCCTTGCGTTGCTTGGCTGCTTTGGTCAGCAGCTGTATTTCTTCCGATTCAGATAAACCCTTTTCTCCGCTTCCCTTGGTTTCTTCCAACAATATCAGTGATTTAATGGCACGAAGAGCCCGCAACCTGTCCTTGTCTTTGGCCAGCATGGCCTGTTTGATCTCTTTTTCTATGTTGATTTTTAAACTCATGGCTTTGAAATTTAGCTTTTTGGTACCTTTGCTTCCCTGATTTCAATATAAAATTAAAAACGCTTTAACTTTAACCGTATTACCAATGTTGAGGCAATATATTTAATTTAGTGCAAAATTAGCTGATATTTGGAACATGACGAAATTAAGTGTAAACATAAATAAAATTGCAACCCTGAGAAATGCCCGGGGAGCCAATAACCCGGATGTGGTAAAGGTAGCCCTGGATGCCGAGCGCTTTGGTGCCCAGGGCATCACCGTTCATCCCAGACCGGATGAAAGGCATATCCGGTACGCTGATGTGATGGAACTGAAAGACAAGGTACAAACAGAGTTTAATATAGAGGGCTATCCCGATCAGCGGTATATGGAGATCATCCGCCTTGCCCGCCCCGCCCAGGCCACCCTGGTGCCCGATCCGCCCGAAGCCCTTACTTCCAATACCGGCTGGGATACGATCAGCCAACAGGAAATGCTACAGGATATCATCGCTGAATTGCATGAATATGGAGTCAGGACCTCTATTTTCATTAATCCGGAAACCAAATACTTTGAAGCGGCCAAAGCTACCGGCACTGACCGGGTGGAATTATACACCGAGCCCTATGCCAGCGGATATCCTCAGGATAGGGAAAAGGCAGTGGCCCCTTATGTGGAGGTGGCTAAACTGGCCCGTGAACTCGGACTGGGACTAAATGCCGGACACGACCTGGACCTGCACAACCTGAAATACCTGAAAGAAAATATTCCCTATCTGGACGAGGTGTCTATTGGCCATGCCCTGATATGTGATGCCCTTTACTACGGCCTGGAAAACACCATACAGATGTACCGCAGGCAATTGGAAACCGAAAAATAAACGCTCATGCAACTCAACTTTAAAAAAAGCGGAAAAGGCAAGCCTTTTTTAATCCTTCATGGACTATTTGGCTCAGCGGACAATTGGCTGGGGATCGCCAAAAACCTGGAGGAAAGCTATACCCTGTACCTCATCGACCTCCGCAACCACGGCGACTCACCGCATTCCGATGAATGGAACTACCAGGCAATGGCGGAGGATCTCCGGGGATTGCTGGATGCAGAAGGACTGGATAGCGTGTACCTGCTGGGTCACTCCATGGGTGGGAAAGCAGCCATGAAACTGGCCCTGATGTACCCGGATCGGGTAGAGAAACTGATTGTAGCCGACATTGCGCCCAGGCCCTACCCCGTTCACCACCAGCATATTCTGGAAGCACTAAACGCCGTGGACCTGGATAGCGCCGATTCCCGGAAGGCAGCAGAAGCACAGTTGGCCGAATACATTGATGAAAAAGGTATCCGGCAATTTCTATTGAAAAACCTGACCCGCAAGGAAGGTAAGTTTGCCTGGAAGATTAACCTGCCGGTGATTACCGAAAAGATAGAAAATGTGGGAGAGGCGATCGAATCGGACAAGCCATTTGAGAAGCCAGTCCTGTTTATGGGAGGGGCCAATTCGGATTACATCAAAAGCAGTGATAAGGAAGCCATAGAAAACCTTTTCCCGGACAATCGCATCATCCACCTCAAAGATGCCGGACACTGGCTTCATGCAGAACAACCGGAGGCAGTAGTGGCTACTTTGAAAGCGTTTCTTGACGCTTAGGTAATCCCGCCATTGAAAAAAAGCAGTAAGATGGGAAATGGGCCTCCGTGTCCGTTCAGACTACCCCAACCCCCTCCTGTTTTCAGGAGGGGGAGACTGGGGGTGGTAAAAATACGGCATCGGTAGACCTAACATTTTTTTAAACGCAGAAATCAGGATGACGAAGAGCTTTCTATAGTATATGCGAATCCTCCAGGTGGATATATTTTTAATTCCTTATCAATTGGTTACTTTTAAAATATTCGCAAAAAAAAGAACCATGAACGGCTTTATTAATACCAGGGAACGGCTTAAGAAATGGAACATTCGTAGCAGTACCCTAACCCTGGCCATCTACATCCTTTATGGAGTATTTTATCGCTTGGATCTGCCTTTATGGTACGAGTACTCCCTGATTGCCATTACCCTTTTAAACCTGGTGCTGGTAAGTGTACTTCTTTATATTAGTCTGGTAAACAGGGGGCTGGTAGATCATCTAAAAACGGCTGTATTTTTAGGTATTTTTAGATTGGCAATCAATCTGGTATTGTTGATGCTGATTGTGAATAATAGCTACTAACCTGAGTTCTCTAAGTGACGAAGGGGCCTGTCATTGGTCGCCCCAGCGATCGTGGTCCCTGAGCCTGCCAGGCTTAGGCAAGCTCAGCCTGAAAAAGAGCAATTTTGACTGGAGCGGGGGCGTAAATACATCGGGAAAGGGCAATAGGGGCGTAAATTCATCTAATTACCCCTTCAGGCTGCCACGGGTGCCCGTACATTTTCCATATCCTAATCATTTCGGTTTGCACCCTACCGATGACATATTAATTGCAATTTTTATAGAAGAAATCCACCGAAAAAATTAAAGTAAATCGAAGATCTACATTTAAATTCCCCAAGAGCGCAGGCACGACAAAAAACCGGGGTGCGCAGGAGGTTTGTGGGGGGAAGGATTTTTTTGTCTTGATTTTTTGGTACTTTTTGATCAAGCAAAAAGTACAATTAAAACATGCTAAATTACCACAAATATACCTTACCTCATAATCATCCCCTAAACAATGAGAAGTTTATATTCCCATATAGTGCAAAAAACCTATAGCCATCCCTATTTCTGCGTTTAAAAAAATGTTAGGTCTCGCAGTAACAGCAAAACCCATCATTGCGAACACGGCAGGCTTAGGCAAGCTCAGCCTGAAAAGGGAGCAATCTGAATCGGAGTGTTGGCAAAATTTCATCATAAAAAGGAAAGCATATTCGAAAATGCACCCGGCCCACGTAAATGACAGGTGCCAATGCAGGGAAAAAAGAAATGTATTTTCTGCGATGTGAATTTTCCCAGACCAGCAAAATGGCAAATTTAAATATTTTATTCATTCAGGCTCATACTGTTCTTTGACCCATTATCCCCCGAATTTTCTCCACAAATAAAACAATAAGGTCAATAACAAACTCAGCAGAATGCTGGTCCCAAGGGGAAAGTAGAAGGTGAAATTTTCCTTTTTAAATACCATATCTCCCGGAATGCCTTTAAAACCAGGAAATTTGGGCAGCCACCAGAGCAGCAATCCGGCTACCAATAACAGCAGTCCGACAAAAATAAGTATTTTTGCGAGTGAAGGCATACCATTTTCCATAAACAAAAATAATGAAAGCTAAGGGAATATTATACCTGATACCAAATGTATTGGTGCTTGAAACAGGCCTTGAAATGATGGCCCCTGTGGTCAAAAACGTAATTGCGGCCACTTCCTATTACCTGGTGGAGGATTTCCGAACTGTCAGAAGGTACATCAGCAGCCTTAAACTAGGGCTGAATCTGGAAGAGATTCACATGGAAAAGCTGGACAAAAAGACACCTGACCCTCAGGTAAGGAAACTCCTGGATCCTGTATTGAAAGGACAGGATGCCGGGATTATTTCGGAAGCGGGTTGCCCGGGCATAGCCGATCCCGGGGCCAGGGCGGTGGCCTGGGCCCATCGGCTGGGCATCAGGGTAGTGCCCCTGCCCGGGCCTTCCTCCATGTTTCTGGCCCTGATGGGTTCCGGGTTCAATGGGCAGGCCTTCACCTTTCACGGCTACCTTCCCATTGACCGGAAAGCCAGGATACCCGTCATCAAGGAATTGGAAAAGAAAGCCTTGCAGCAGGGAGTCACCCAGTTGTTTATGGAAACGCCGTTCCGAAACAACCGCCTGCTGGAGGATTTGCTGGAGCAACTGGAGGCCAACACCCTGCTCTGTATTGCCAGTGAGCTGACCGGGGAGGGGGAGTCGGTCCGTACCAGGAAGGTGGTGGACTGGCGCAGGGAAAAACCGGACCTGCACAAGATCCCTGCGGTATTTTTGATTGGGGGGTCTTAAATAGAAAGGATAAGCAATGAACCCTGCCAGGAACTAACGTTTTTCCACATGATACGATTCGGGAAAAAATACAAAGGCGACTCGTAAAGGGTTCTTGATTTTTTTGACGGCTAAGATTTGGCCATTGTAAATGGCTTTTTTGGCACGTATTTTTTGGTTACAATTTCGAAAATAGCCGGACGAAGTTACCAGCTTCGCCCGGCTTGGGAGTTTTTGGGTCAGATCAAACCATGTACGCTACCCGGGCATAGCGTCTTTCAATGTCAGCGATTTAAAGGCTTTTCGAACTACCTCCTTGTACCGCTCAAAAAATTCACAACTGGTAAAACTGGTTTCAATTATCCGGCCCTCTTTTTCAAAGAGGGTATGTTCATTCCTGGAAAGGTGTACCTCACCTTTTGGATCAACAAATCTACGGTTGCAAGTAATGGTATATCCCCTCCTGCCATCAGCCAGTTGCTCAATGGAGACCTCGTCCAATTGGTCATTTGCTCGATACTCTTCCGCACGTAAAGACAAATATTCGTCGAAATTTAATGGTTCTTCTTTGGGCATGGCAACGGTTAATTGCATCGAAGCTCCGCAAATGGATTTTTCTTTTGGGTTTTCTCTGACAAAAATTGCCCCGGTGAGGTACAAGCCATCTTGCTCCCGCACCGAATTTTTTTCATCCAATGTCCAACTCGAGGGGTAGTTCCATCCTGCCGGCAGGTCTATGCGGAAATAGTCATTCCCGGCAACGGTATTCTTGTCCGAATTAGCCATTGGATCTTTTTCTATGCTGTTTTTATCATTCCCGGCAGATGGCTCATTCTCCATACCGGCGATATTGCCTCCATTTAATTCGTATTCGTAAAGCACATCCTCCTTAAAAAAGGAAATCCCATACAATTTTTTAAATTCCTCAGCATACGTAAAGGTGGTGATCGGTTGGTCCAGCCTAAAGCGGTCCAGTAAATTCCCCTCCCAATCCCAGACTTCCAGGTGGGGTCGGAAAGTTTGAGAATTCTCTTCCACTTCCTTTTTGGGCATTCCTATATATAGCACATAAATGCGCTCACTGCTGGCAAAGGGATCAGCCCGGTAAATCCACATTTCCTCATCTGATGCGCTGGTGGTGGAGTTCTTCACCGCTATTTCCTGAAGCAGTTCCCCATCTCCACCATACAGTCTGATTTGATTGTGGTACAAGTAAAATACCGCCAACCTCCCATCTTTGGGGTTGGCCACCGTACTTTTCATAGAATCGCGAGCCAGGTTTCCCTGATCCCTATTTTCCCCTGCGGCTGGCTCTGGGAATTCACCGAATCGGACCAATTCCTCATTTCGTCCCAGGTGGACCAGCCGGTGCTCCGGTGCTCCCGGTTTTGCATCCCCGATATCGGCAACATATACAGAGTCATTGACCAGGTGCAGCCCGTTAATCGGCCCACCGGTATCGGAAATCAAGGTATGTTGCTCCTCCCTGGTTGCCTTCTCCGCATGCAGTTTTATTTTGATCAACTGTGTACCCGAAAGCACCACGAGGTGCTCCCCATGGATTTTCAACGAATTTCCATTCACAAACTGGAATTCATCAGGCCCCTCACCGATGTCGCCAAAGGCGTACTGGAAGGAAAAATCGGGCAGGGTATAGACTTTGAATAGATTTTCTTTCCCTTGGTCTAAGACCACGGCTTTGTCAGCAGACACGACGATTTTATAAGGCATTAGGGCCGCATTGGCCAATGCTACTTCACTGGATTTCAGGGTTCCTGATTCCGGAATTTGGCTGATTATTTTTTTGCCTTCCTCCCGGGGCTGGCAGGAATAAAGGGCAAGGATAAAAATGGAGGTAATGAGGCGGATGTTCAACATGTGACAAGAATAAGCGGTGCGGGCTATAAAGTCAAATATATGTGACGGAATAGGTATTATTTGTGATGAAACCGGTACATATTTCTTGCAGGGAACCCCCGTGTGCCTCCTCACCGCTTAATCGCCTGCAGAAATTAGTGGAGGGTTATGGATGCCGGTTGACCAGGCGAATGGTGTCGGAAAGCGGGCTGACGGCGGGAACCCATTTTTCTCCAATTAATGGGAGTAGTCTTTACCTCCGGGAAACAGCCCTGCCAGGAGCTACCCTTTTTCCACATGCTGCGATCCGGGAAAAATACAAAGGTGATCTCTTACTGATTGTGGTTTTTTTCGTATATGGATAGGCCATTGCAAATGGTCTTTATGGTAGGTATTTTCTGTTTATCATTTCGAAAATAGTTGTGCGAAGTTACATACTTCGCCCGGCTTGGGGAATGAGTAGGTGGTATACCCTGGCATGTATCTTCCGAGGTAAAGTCCAGGACAGACTGTGGGAACAGGGACCCTGATAAGCGGTTAGTCGCGAATCCAGATTTTATTGTTCAGTATCAGTTGAATGGCTAACATGCATGGTACTGAAAAAGCTAGTTGGTATTTTTCAAAACTTTTCTATATTTAAGGAAGTTAAATCCGCCGTCTAAAAGGGAAGTAACCGCAAGGGGTGCGGTTAGCAAGTAGTTATGCTGCATTTTAAATTTTTCAAACCGGAAACTTTTACTTATCTTTAGCGTTAGTAACGTGAAACAGAATAACTAGTGATAAAATCTTTTGGAGACAAGGAAACCGAAAAAATCTGGAATGGCACGCAATCCAGAAAGCTACCCGGAGAAATACAAAATGTTGCAAGAAGGAAATTAAGGATGATTAACAACGCCCAAATCATCAATGATTTACGTATACCACCAGCAAATCACTTAGAAAAGTTAAGTGGAAAATTGGAAGGCTATTATAGCATAAGGATCAATAAACAATGGAGAATCATCTTCAAATGGGAAAATGATACAGCTTTTAAAGCACAAATTGTAGACTATCATTAATAAAGTGTATGAAATGGAAAAATTAAAAAACATACATCCAGGGGAGATACTAAAGGAAGAATTTTTAATCCCGCTTGAAATAACTGCTTACCGGCTTTCCAAAGAAACATTTATCCCCCAAACCAGAGTAAGCGAAATCCTAAAAGGAAAACGTCGGATAACGGCTGACACTGCTTTGAGGCTCTCAAAATTTTTCGGGACCTCAGCTAAGTTCTGGCTAGGGCTCCAGGACGATTTCGATCTAGAAGAAGAGAATATTTCAAAACAAACTGAACTTGATAAAATAAGACAGATTCGAGATCCCGCAGCATAACCTTAGCTTGGGGTCAGCGGGCGGTTCCCGGGAAAATAAAAGTTCAGCACTTTAATATTGATCAGGCAAGGGAGAAAGATAACGGCTTCGAAAGAACCCGCCGCCCACAAGCCCTGACCGTTAGGGTCAATGCAAGAAAAGAAAAGAGCCCCCGAAAACGAGAGCTCTTTAAAAATCTTAGACTTGATTACGTTATCAAAAGATCATATGACGTATCTCAAGACATAATAGGTTCCAATGCTGTGATTGTTGACCCAATAGACGACGTAGCTACGTCATTCTATTTGAAGTACGGATTCATTGAGCTGCCAGATTGCGGAAAAATGTTTCTTCCAATGAAAACAATTGGACAATTATTTTAACTTAAGCCAGTTGCCAACAACGGCTACGGTGCGTGCCCTGCGGGACAAACACCATAGCCTAGACCGTTAATCCCCCCAAAACGGTATCCAACAACGAAAGATTCCAATCAGTCAGGAAAGGCAGAATTCGGGATTCAAAAAGATCCCTGCTTCCGTCCCCACCATCAGCACAGTGCAGGATGGTTCCTGTTTGCTGCTATTGTACTTTTAACATGGATTTAATTGTAAACGGCTTACCTACCCGGTAATCCGTCAGACATCGGATTGGAAAAGTTATGTAGATAATACTGGCGAATTACCTTCTGATGCTTATCTTTATCTGATGTTGCCAACAATGGCAGCCTTATTTTGTTAGATAGCCAAAACACCTGCCCTGAATGAAAGTCGGATTATTTATTCCCTGTTACGTAGAGCAATTTTACCCCAAAGCGGCCATTGCCAGCTTACAGTTACTGGAAAAAGCTGGCGTACAGGTGGAATACCCCCTGGAACAAACCTGTTGTGGCCAGCCCATGGCCAACTCGGGCTACCAGCAGTATGGAGAGGGTGCTGCCCAATTGTTTCGTAAGAATTTTGAAGCCTACGACTACGTGGTTTGCCCTTCCGGTAGCTGTACCTTGCATGCCAAGGAACACATTCTTTCAGACAAAGAAGGCGGACCTAAAATATATGAGTTGTGCGAATTCCTTACCGATGTATTGGAGCTAAAAAGTCTGGATGCCAGCTTTCCTTTTCGGGTCGGATTGCATGCCAGTTGCCATGGTTTAAGGGGCCTGCACCTGGCCAAACCTTCCGAATTGATGATACCGGAATTTAACAAGCCGCTGGGTTTGCTGGAGATGGTAAAGGACATAGACCTGGTTCAGCTGAGCAGAAAGGACGAATGCTGTGGCTTCGGCGGTACATTTGCCGTATTTGAAGAAGCCGTATCAGTGGACATGGGAAGGGACCGCATCAAAGACCATGAGCAACAAGGGGTGCAGGTGATTACCGGTGCGGACATGTCCTGTCTCATGCATCTGGAAGGATTGCTTCGAAGAGAAAAGAAACCCATCAGGGTCATGCACATTGCAGAGATATTGAATGGCCATACACCCGAAAATTAAAGACCCAAACCAAATGAAACTCCCTCAGACACATGCTGATGCTGCAGCAGAATTCCTAAAAGACACTGACAGGAGTCATTGGCACGATGATACCCTCTGGCATGTCAGAAGTAAAAGAGACGCCTCAGCGCAGAAAATTCCGGAATGGGAACAACTGCGTACCCTGGCCTCCCAGATCAAAGACCATGTGCTGTCCAATCTGGATAACCTGCTGCTTCAATTTGAGAAAAATGCCCAGGCCAATGGCATCGAAGTGCTGTGGGCCAAAGACGCTCAGGAGCACAACGATCATGTACTCCGTATCCTGGAGGAAAATCAGGTGAAGCAACTGGTAAAAAGCAAATCCATCCTGACAGAAGAATGTGGTTTGAACCATTTCCTGGAGGATAAAGGCTACGACGTGGTCGACACGGACCTGGGAGAGCGCATCATTCAGTTTAACAAGCAGGTTCCCAGCCATATTGTGATGCCGGCCATTCACCTGAAGAAGAAGGAAATAGGGGATATCTTTCACGAGCACCTGGGTACCGAGGCAGGTGCGGATGATCCGCAATACCTGACGGAGGCGGCCCGGCAGCACCTGAGGCAAAAATTCATCCAGGCCCATGCCGCCATTACGGGTGTAAACTTTGGAATTGCCGAAACGGGGGGCTTTGTGGTCTGTACCAATGAAGGAAATGCCGATATGGGGACCCACCTGGCCGATATCCACATTGCCTGCATGGGCATCGAGAAATTGATACCCAGGGCAGCGGATCTGGGGGTGTTTTTACGGCTTTTGGCAAGGAGTGCCACCGGACAGAGCATTACCAACTACAACTCGCATTTTCACCGTCCCAGGAAAGATAAAAAAATGTACCTGATCCTGGTGGATAACGGGAGAACCAAACAGTTGGGCAGGGAGGATTTCAGAAATTCCCTTAAATGTATCCGTTGTGGCGCTTGCATGAATACCTGCCCCATTTACCGGAGGAGTAGCGGATTCAGCTACAACTCTACCGTTCCGGGTCCGATTGGTTCCATCCTCTCGCCTGGTATGGACCTGAAGAAACACAGTACCCTGCCTTTTGCCTCTACCCTCTGTGGGTCCTGTTCGGATGTGTGTCCGGTAAAAATCAATATACACGAACAGCTGTACAAGTGGCGGCAGGTCATTACCAAGGAAGGCCCTTCCCAGCCATCGAAAAAATGGGCCATGCGCTTTGGGGGAAATGTAATGTCTAAACCCAAACTCTTTGACCTGATGGGTAAAATGGCCAGAAAGTCCCTTTCCATCAGCCCCAGAGGTTTTGTCTACAACAGTTTCAATGCCTGGGGCAAACACCGGGAGCTGCCGGAAGTTCCGAAAGAGAGCTTCAAGGATTGGTACAAGAAAAACAGGAACAAATGAGCAGTAAAGAAAGCATTTTAGCAGCCATACAAAAAAATAAACCCGATCTGCTTCCCCTGCCGGAGCATCCAGAGTTTCCCGTTGAAGGCGATCTGGTGGAACAGTATAAAAGCAGCATCAAATCCAATGGGGGCCAGGCCTTGGAAGCAAAGGGTGCTGAAGATATCCGCAGATACCTGGACATCCATTTTCAGAACAGCCAAATGATGCTGTCGCTTTCTACGGTCGTGGAGGGTAATTTTGATATTGCCCTGGCAGAAGATCCTCATGACCTGGAGCATGTAGACCTGGCCATATTAGAGGGTGAGTGGGGAGTAGCGGAAAATGCGGCCATCTGGCTTCCTGAAGAGCGGCTGAAGCACCGGGCTCTCCCATTTATTGCCCAGCACCTGATCGTTTTGTTGAAAAAGGACAGGTTACTGGGCAATATGCATGAGGTATATCAATTGATCAATGTATCGGACTCCGGCTATGGGGTGTTTATCGCCGGGCCTTCCAAGACTGCCGATATCGAACAGTCCCTGGTCATCGGAGCACATGGTCCCCGCAGCATGACTGTTTTTTTACTGGATTAAGCGGAAAAGGAACCCTGCAGTGTCCTCTCAGTGGCTTCTAATTGTTCCCTTACTTCCACGATGCTTTCCCATTCCCGGCCGGCTTCGCCATACTCTATGCCACACCAGGAACGGTATCCTGCTTTCAATACAATGCGCATCATTTTTTCATAATCCAAAGGGTACTGATTGCCTTTGTTGTCCCATACGGTGGTTTTTATGCTTACTCCCTGAGCGAATGGCATCAATTCCTTTACGCCTTTGTAAGAGTCATAGGAGATGGGATTGCCATCATTGGGACTGATTTGAAAATTACCAAAATCCGGTAAGGTGCCTGCCCTGGGATGATCAGCTGCCTTCATTACACCCGACAGCCATTTCCCATTGCTGGAAAAACCACCGTGGTTTTCTATAGTGACGCCTATGTCCATGGTATCGGCAAATTCACAGAGTTGCCTCAAACCATCTGCCACCAGTTTCTGGGATTCGCTGAAAGCTTTTCTATCCTGGCTGTATGCGACTGAAGAGTATCCATTTACCCTGATGGCATGACAACCCAGAAATTTGGCTGCTTCCACCCATTTCTTGTGGTTTTCTACGGTTTCTGTTCGCTCGGCAGCATCAGCTGCCCCCAGCTGCCCTTCCCGGTCACACATGATCAATACGGAGGTGACGCCCTCCCCTTCAGCCCTGGTTTTCATTTCCTGAAGGTAGCTCATGTCTTTGGCCTTGTCCATAAAAAACTGGTTGACGTATTCCACGGCCTCAATGCCATGTTTTTTGGCCAGAACCGGAAAATCCAGGTGGTCCATTTTCTCGGAAAAAAGGAGCTTATTGACCGACCATTCGGCCAGCGATATTTTGTACAGGGAAGCTCTGGGTAACTGGGAAAATGCCTGATTTCCCAAGCCTAAACCTAAAAAAGCGGAAGCGATTCCGGCCTTTTTGATAAAATCTCTTCTGTTATGCATGTTTTTTGAATAAAATGATTTTACAAGGAGTCAAGATACTACATTTATTTTTCAACAACAATGCCAAGCCAGAAGAACGACACCTCTTTAAGGAGCCAGCCATTGGCCTGTCCAGGAATTTCCTTCCAATTTGAAAACAGCCCTCAGGTGGCTGAGGCCATTCAGCTGCAGGCAGTCTACCGTTTTGGGCTGAATTTCGAGTACCACGAAGTGATCGTCTCCCTGGTCTGCCTCCCAGCTATGGGCTTCTGTTGGGCCATCGATTTCTTGACCGGGAGGGAGGGAGGCCTGGTAAGCCTTTTGTGCCTCTCCCTGTACTTTATCCCAATGCTTTCGGCTTAATTTGTTCTGTTGATGGATGTTTGCGGTTCCCTGTACCTTCACCTGACAGCGTTTTTTGGGATGGTAAAACAATAGGCTAAGCGCCGGATTTTCCCTGAGTTGAACGATTTTTTGGCTGCGGCTATCGGTATAGCAGTAGAAACGATGCTGCTCATCCATTGCACGCAATACCAGGTAACGCACATCGGGTTGATCTCCGGATAAAGTGGCCAGGCTGACAAAACGAAAGGGGTGTTTGTGATCCAGGGTAGCCCGATGCCATTCATGCCTCACCGCAGCCCAAATATCCCTTAATGCATCCGATTCTTTAAAAAGCATGTGTATGTTGATTCATTGGTAAATGTTATTGATTCGGATGGCATTCAGAATGGCCAGCAGCGCCACGCCTACATCCGCAAATACGGCTTCCCACATACCCGCCATTCCTGCTGCTCCCAGGGTTAAAACCAGCAATTTAACCCCAAAGGCCAGCGCAATGTTTTGCCAGACGATGTGGCGGGTGGTTTTTCCTATGCGGATGGCCAGGGCTACTTTTGAAGGTTGATCGGTTTGGATTACCACATCTGCTGTTTCTATGGCCAGATCGCTGCCCATACCCCCCATGGCAATGCCCAAATCCGCTGCTGCCAGGGCGGGGGCATCATTGATGCCATCTCCTACAAAGGCAATTACTTTGCCGGGAGTATGCTTTAATTTTTCCAGGTAGTTTAGTTTTTCTTCCGGCAGTAGTCCTCCAATGGCACGACTAGCCGACAGGGTATGTCCCAATAAGTCAACCACTTCCTGTTTGTCTCCGGAAAGTATAATCAGCTCCCCGATACCCATATGCTTTAAGGCCTCAAAAGCTTCCGGCGCATCTGTTTTGGTTTCGTCTGTCAAAGCAAAAAAACCGCAAAGCATGTCCTCAACAGCACAAAATATCAGGGTTCCCTCCGCTTTTGGCATGCGGGGCATGTCTTTTATTTGCTTGCTATTCATGAAGACCTGATTGCCTACCATAACCTTTTTTCCATCCACCCATCCCAGGAGACCCTTTCCGGCATGTTCTTTCAATTCGGCAACAGGGTACAGTTCGCCACCCACAAAATCGACCAGGGTACGGGCTATGGGGTGGTTGGACTTTGCTTCCAGGGAGGCGGCAAGTTTTTTCCAGTCTTTATCCGCTCCGGCCATTTCTTCCACCTTGCTTACAGAGAAAACGCCCCGGGTCAATGTGCCGGTTTTGTCGAAAACCACCGCATTGACCCGGGTGATCAGGTCCAGGTAGTTAGACCCTTTGAAGAGGATGCCTTTTCTGGAAGCTGCTCCAATACCCCCAAAGTAGCCCAGCGGTATGGAAATCACCAGGGCACAAGGGCAGGAGATGACCAGAAATACCAAAGCCCGGTACAGCCAGTCGCTGAACAGGTAATCGGTTACAAAAAAATACGGAACTACTACCAATGCTAGTGCCAGGTAGCTCACAATTGGGGTGTACACCTTGGCAAACTTGCGGATAAACTGTTCCGTCTTGGCCTTTTTAGCGGTTGCCTGCTGTACCGTTCGGATGATTTTGGATAGGGAGCTGTCCTGAAAAGAGCGGGATACCTCTATGGTCAATAAATTTTCAAGATTGACCATGCCCGCCAAAACCTCATCTCCCTGTTTCAAATCTGCCGGCATACTTTCCCCGGTGATGGCAGCAGTATTGAAGCTACCCGCCTCCTGCTGCAGGATCCCATCCAAGGGGACCCTTTCTCCTGCCTGTATTTCCAGGATTTCTCCTACTTTTACCCGCTCAGGCTTTTCCCAGACCCGCTCACCATTCCTGATAATCCTGGCCTTGTCCGGGCGGATGTCCAATAAGGCCTGTATATTTCCCTTGGCTTTACTTACTGCCTGGTGCTGTAGTAATTCTCCAATGGTGTAAAACAACATGACCGCCACTGCTTCCGGATATTCTCCGATAGCGAAGGCCCCTAGCGTAGCGATACCCATAAGAAAGAACTCCGTAAAAACCTCTCCCTGCCGTATCAGTGTCCATCCTTTTTTGAGCACGGGCAAGCCCACCAGGCCATAGGATAACAAGTATACAAGTATCCATAAGCTGAAACCGGAAAGTCGGACAGGTAAAAAGTTTTCTCCCATAACGGCGAGAAGCAGGGTGGCCAGACTTAAAAGACTGCTTCCCCAAATGCGCCGTAGGTTGGACCATTTGTCAGGCCTTTTTTGTTTTTTCGCCGGCGGTAAATCGCTGCAGCAAACAGCTGAAGAAGAAGCTCCCATTGTCTTGGAATTTTATGGTTGGCCAAATGTACAATTAAAAACCATGCACGGAAATTGCAAAAAAGAAAGCGGCAAGAGAAAGCCGTCGTATTATTTGATTTGAGTGGAATTATTTTTCTTCCCCAATTTTACCTTTAGTTGTTCACAGGTACTTTCAGGATTGTTTCGGTAATACCGGTAAGTTCTTAAATCCACCTTGCCTACCCGGTAATGGTATTTTGCCCAATCGTAAAAGTCTGCATCGGCCGCATAGCCATCTATGAATTTGCGCCTGGTAAAGACTTCCCTTTTCCCAAAAAGGGTTGCAAATAGAATACAATCATCCACATGGATCAACCGGTCCGGATGGTGGCGGTCCAATACAAAGTAATCTTCCGGCTGATCTACAATGGTTTGGGTGGTGGAGGCGATCAAATCGTAGGCTGCCATTTGTTCTCTGCAGGACTGAAGATGCTGAGGGAGGTATTCATCATCTGCATCCAGAATGGACAGGTAGTACCCCTGGCTTTTGGTAACCGCCAGGTTGATGGCACTGGATTGGCCGTTGTTTTCCTGTCGGAAAAGCCGGATGCGATTCGCCTGTTGCTCGCAGAAGGCATCAAGCCTTCCGCCGGGATCATTGGTAGACCCGTCATCTACCAACACAATTTCAAAGTTCTGAAAGGTTTGGTTAATGACAGAGCGAATGGCCCGTTGGAGTTGCTGAAACGGTGTATTGTAGGTGGCCACCAATACAGAAATTTCCGGTTTGCTCGACATAATATCTAAATTAACCATCCATTCCAAAAAAAAGTTGTTTCAGGTTCATTTTTATCCTGTGAAAATAAAAAAAGCCCTGCCGATGGGCAGGGCTTCGGGTTTTATACATCAATCCCGGATTAATTTTTTGCCAGGTAAGAAGCAACGCCCTCTCTGCTGGCAGTCATGGCTTCTTTTCCTTCTTCCCAATTTGCGGGGCAAACTTCTCCGAATTTTTCCACATGTCTCAAGGCATCAATTAGCCTGAGCATTTCGTCAATGTTTCTCCCCAGGGGCAGGTCATTTACGGTTTCATGTCTGATGGTACCTTCCTTGTCAATAAGAAAGGTGGCTCTGTAGGCTACCGGAAGTCCTTCATAAGTCAACTCTCCTTCTTCATTGTAGTTCCAGTCCCCGGCCAGGACTCCGAAGTTATGAGCAATGGTCTTTACAGGATCAGCTACAATGGGATAGGTTACACCCTGAATACCACCTTCTTCCTTTGGCGTGTTTAACCAAGCCAGGTGAGATTCCTCAGTATCGCAGGAAGCCCCAACTACAGCCACTCCTCTTTTTTCAAATGCTTCCAGCTTTTCCTGGAAAGCAAGAATTTCAGTGGGGCATACAAACGTAAAATCCTTCGGATAGAAAAAGAAAATAACATCTTTATTTCCAATGTATTGCTCCAAAGAGAAATTTTCTACTATTTCTTCTCCGTCTACTACAGCAGGGGCATTAAATAAAGGTGCTTTTTTTCCAACTAATGACATAAAATAGATTTTTATTGTTTACAGATAATTTAACTCTTGATTTTAGAAAATTATTTTGTTATTTTTCTAATTACCAATTATACTTCCTTAACTTCAAAGTCTGAAATTTGGTTCTCTTCGATCGGAAATATTTAAAATTATTTCAAACCGCAAAAATAAGGAATAATTAAAGAGATTCATATGGATAGTGCTTTCATTTTTTTAAATTAACATTTTGATAACTGAGCCTGTCTGAAAAAAGCATCAAATGATATGATTAAGGTTTTATTTATATGCCTGGGAAATATTTGTCGTTCGCCTTTGGCTGAGGCCTTGTTCAAACACAAGATTTCCAAAAAGAGCTATAAGGACCGCTTAGCCGCAGACAGTTGCGGTACTTCAGATTATCATATTGGTGAGCTTCCGGATGAAAGGGCCTTGGCTTGTGCCAAAAAGAACGGGATTTTTATGGAACATCGTGGAAGACAGCTTCACCGAACTGATTTCAGAGACTTTGATTATTTGGTGGCCATGGATCATTCCAATCTGGAGAACATTAAAAAACTTTCCATACAGGTCAAACTGGCACCAAAGAATCTTCATTTGATGAGGGAATTTCAACAGGATGCCGAGTTTCCGGAGGTACCGGATCCATATTATGGCGGAGTGGAGGGTTTTCAAAAGGTATTTGAAATTCTGGATGAATCCCTGGATGGGTTGATCCTGGAATTGGAAAGCAGACATCAGCTCAATGGAATCTCCTGATGGACTATTCGACCATATTTGCCTGACTGTCTTCGGTGGAGCCAACAGCATTCTGAACTACCGCCTGGTAGCTGCAGGTAACATGAATCAAGCCATTTACCTGAATACAGAAAAGGGAGCCTTTTTTTTAAAGAGTAATTTCGAGCAGGAAGCAGATATCTTTCCCAGAGAAAGGGAAGGTCTGGCCTGGTTAAGGGAGAATTGTAACCTTTATGTTCCCGAAACGGTGGCAGTGGGCCAGTATGAGGACAGGCATTACCTGCTGATGGATTGGATAGGGAGTTCATTTCCCAAAAAGGGTTATTCCAGCAGGCTGGGAGAAGGGCTGGCGGAGCTGCACATGTGCACCAAAAAGGAATTTGGGCTGGACAAAGACAATTATATTGCAGTTCTTTCGCAAAAAAACACCTGGAATGCCTCCTGGACAGCATTTTTTATAGAAAACAGGTTGGAACCCCAACTGCAGTTGGCCTTCTACAATGGGCTGATAGATCAGGAGTTTGTTCAATATTTTCGATCTATTTATGATGCATTGCAAAACTTTTTCCCGCCGGAAAAACCTGCCCTGCTTCACGGTGACTTCTGGTCCGGAAATATTATGGTAGATGCCAACGGATTACCTGCCCTGATCGACCCTGCGGTATATTTTGGCAACAGGGAAATGGATTTGGCCTTTTCACACCTCTTTGGTGGATTCACGGATGGGTTTTATGAGGCCTATCAGGAGGTTTTTCCCCTAGAACCCGGTTTTGAAGAAAGAGTGCCGGTGTACAACCTATATCCCTTGCTGGTCCATCTCAACCTTTTTGGCAAAGCCTACCTGTCCGGCATAAAACAGACACTGAAGCGATTTGCAGGTTAAGCATTTGGAACTGATTCCTCATATACCCACTGAATCAATTCCGGACCGTTTTGCTCCAGGTAAAGCTTTTCTGCCACTTGCCGGTAATGGCTGCGCTCAGCATCGGTAGGATTTTTTACCGTGATCATTTTCAGGCCTGATTTGCTCTTTACCTTAAAAATCTCCCTGAGGGGCTTGGCAAGTTGCTCTGCCGTATAGGGCATGTCATTGATAAGTATGGAGATGTGAGCTGCTGAAGCCTGCATCAGTTGTATGCGCCAATTCATCCTTTTGGCCACCTCGTATATCAGTTCAAAATGAAATCCCCCAATCATGGACAGGTCCAGAATGCGCAATTCGATCAGGGTGAGTTTGCTTTTAAAAATGGTGATCGGAATCCTGGGGGCCTGCCCAAAGGAGCCGATGACTGTTCCTGCCGCATCGGGATTCACAAAGGACTTGACATACAACGGAATACCGTGCTTGGCGAGGGGTTTGATGGTTTTGGGGTGAATCACCTTTGCCCCATAGTAGGTCATTTCGGCTGCCTCTTCAAAGTCCAGGTATTCAAATTTGACCGCCTCAGGAAAAATATCAGGATCTCCATTGAGTATACCGGCCACATCTTTCCAAATGGTAACCGAGGAAGCCCCAAGGCTAACCCCCATAATGGCGGCAGTAAAGTCGGAGCCTTCCCTGCCCAGGGTGGTGGTGTTTCCCAGTAGATCGGTGCCAATAAAGCCTTGCGTTACCACAGGAAATTTTTCCAGTTTGGGAAACAATGCCCGCCGGCAATATTGCATGGTCAGGGCCCAGTCTACCTTGGCCATTTTGGTCTGTGAGTCGGTTCGGACCAGTTCACGCGCATCCTGCCAGAGACAGGCACATCCTGATTCGCAAAGGTATTCCTGCACGATACGCGTAGAAATAAGTTCTCCATATCCGATTACCTGGTCATAAAAGAAGCCTTCATCATCCTTAATGGACAGGTTTTCCAATGTTCTCCGCAATTGGGCAAAATGGTTGTCTACCCGCGCAAAAATGCCATGCCCCGGGTGAAAAAGACCCCGGCAGATGTCCTCATGGTAATCCAGCAATTGGATGAGTTCCTTATCAAAACTTTTTTGTTGAAATGCCAATTCGATCAGGTGTTCCAACCGGTCGGTGGTGTCGCCGGCAGCAGAAACCACCAGGACCAGACCGTTGGTCCAGCGCTTTTTAACCAAAGCAACGATGTTTTTGATAGCGGCGGCATCCTTGATAGAGGCCCCGCCAAATTTGTAAACAAGGGGTTGAATCATGAAAAATGCTTAGGAAAAGGGAATAAATTGATGATAATGAATTATATTCAAAGGTATGAAGACACAGCCTTACAAACAAGACACCGGAAACCTGGCCTACAAAGTTGGGGTAACCCTGGATAGATTTATTAAAAGTAAGCAGGCTGATTTTCCCTATGCTACAGGTGAACTTTCACAGATTTTAAGAGATATAGCCCTGGCTTCCAAAATAGTATCCCGCGAAATCAGCCGGGCGGGACTATCGGATGTTACCGGTGCTTTCGGACAGACCAACGTGCAGGGGGAAGAGCAGCAAAAGCTGGACGTGGTGGCCAATGTGCGCTTTACCCGTGCTTTGACCAAGGGCGGGGAGGTCTGTGCGGTAGTGTCAGAAGAGGAGGACCTGGTCATTGACCTGCATAACAGCAAGGGAAAATATGTGGTAGCCATAGATCCCCTGGATGGTTCGTCAAACATTGACGTGAATGTCTCCATTGGGACCATCTTTTCCATTTACCGGAGAAAGACCCCCAACGGGTCCCCGATACAGGAGCAGGACGTGTTGCAGAAAGGTTCCGAGCAGGTGGCCGCTGGATATGTTCTGTATGGCTCATCTACCATGCTGGTCTATTCCACCGGCAATGGTGCCAACGGTTTCACCTATGAAAGGTCACTGGGCGAGTTTTTTCTTTCCCATCCCGAAATGCGCATGCCCGAAGAAGGGGCCATTTATACCATCAACGAAGGCCTCACCCCGCATATCAACCCCAATATCCTTTCTTACCTGGAAGCTTGTAAGCGACAGGGAGCCTCTGCCCGGTACATAGGCAGTCTGGTAGCGGATTTTCACCGGAACCTGTTGAAAGGGGGGATTTACCTGTATCCAGCCACTACTCAGGCAAAGGAAGGTAAAATCAGGCTGATGTATGAAGCCAACGCCCTGGCCTTTATTGCAGAGCAAGTGGGAGGAGCCGCTTCAGATGGCAGTCAGCGGATAATGAACATTGAACCTAACAGCCTGCACCAGCGCACCCCCCTCTTTATCGGGTCAAAAAACATGGTGAGCCGCCTGGAGGAAGCCTTGGGCAGCTGAACGCAGTTACACAGAACGGTATTTATTCCGGAAATATACTTTTTGCAATTGTCGGTCGACCATGGCCGTAGAAAGCTGCAGGCTTACCTCTTCCGGTGGGCATTCGGTCAGGATATGCTGTAGTTTTTCCTCCCCCAGATCCAACCGGTAGCAAAGTTGCAGCAGTTGCTCAAAATTCCTGTTGAGCATTTGGCTTACATAAGGGGCAATGGCCTGGGCAAGGCTTTTCCGGTCAGTGGCCTGGGGAAGGGAGGGCAGTTGCAGTAGTTTTTCCAGGTCTGCTGCTCCTGATTGTATACTCGCTAAATCGGTATTTTCCGGATCAATCACGGCTTGTCCCCCTCCGGTTCATTGCCTTTATCAGCCCCTTCGTCTGCTTTTTCTTCCAGTACTTCAGGACATTCTTTCCGAATGATATGGTACCAGCTGATCAACTTTTTTACATCGGAGGCGTAAACCCGGTCTGCATCAAATTCCGGCAGAATGTGTTTCATAAAGGCCTGATACTCGTCCTTTTCTGCCCCTTCCAACCCGGTATCTCCTTCAAATTCTTTTTCGATTTTGATCAGTACATCTTTTAAGGGAGTGGCTCCTTCCTCAGTAAGGGTGTAGATGGAAATTTCACTTAGCAGGGAGACCCTTTGGGCTGCTCCAACTACCAATTTGCCCTTTTTTTCGTCCAGGGACTCCAAAATCACACCGGTACGGCTGGGCTTCAATATTTTATATAAACCGGGTTTTCCGGAAACGGTAGCAATATCTTTAAATTCCATGATCACTTTAATTTTTTTCAGGCTGCAAATATAAGGTTTCCCCAGGACTGGCCAAGCAGCTTAGCCAGCTTCGTAATATTCGGTTACATTTTCTTCAATAAACCGGATCAACTCTTCCCTGCCCTCGAAGGTGACGGCAGAAGTCACAAAAAACTCCGGTACTTCCACAAATAGCCGTTCCATTTCATCGAGAAACTGATGGACATTGGCCGAGGTTCTGGAATGGGATTGCTTGTCTGCTTTGGTAAAGAGCAGCACTACCGGTAGCTGTAGCTCTCCGCACCATTGTATAAATTCCAGGTCAATCTTCTGTGGGCTTAGCCTGCTGTCGATCAACACAAATACGGCGGCCAGGTTTTCCCTTTCGGTCAGGTAAGCGCGAATCATCTTATCCCAATCTGTTTTCAGCTTTTTGTTTACTTTGGCAAAACCATAACCGGGTAGATCCACCATGTACCAACGACCGTCAATGTCAAAATGATTGATCAGCTGGGTTTTTCCGGGTTTTCCAGAAATTTTAGCCAGGTGCTTGTGATTGGTCAGCATGTTGATCAGCGAGCTCTTGCCTACATTTGACCGCCCAATAAAGGCAAATTCCGGCTTGTTTGCCGGAGGGCATTTTTTATGGTCTGTATTACTGGTTAAAAAGCGTGCATTTTTCAACATGGCCCATTTTTTTTACAAAGGTAAGCAAATTCCACAAACAGCTAGCTACCAATAAATCATTAACAATTTTCCATTGCTCAGGTTTACTTAGTAATATTGTAGCGAAAATAAAAGCCATGTCCGTAGTCCCATACAAAGACCAAAAAGAAGGCAAAAAGCAGCAGGTTGCCAGCATGTTTGACAATATCAGCAAAAAGTACGACCTGCTGAACCATCTCCTGAGCCTGGGAATAGACATTATATGGAGAAAGAAAGCCATTCGCATGCTGAAGAAAGATCAGCCTGCGCTGATTCTGGACATTGCTACCGGAACGGGCGATTTTGCCATTGAAGCCCTTGCCCTCAAGCCGGAAAAGGTCATCGGAGTGGATATTTCCGAAGGCATGCTCCATGAAGGCAGAAAGAAAATGAAGCAAAAAAAGCTGGACCACCTCATAGAACTCCAACTGGGTGATTCGGAAAAGTTGCTCTTCGAAGAAAATAAGTTTGATGCTGTGATCGTTTCTTTTGGTGTCAGGAATTTTGAAAACCTGGAAAAAGGATTGAAAGACATGTACCGGGTATTGAAGCCTGGTGGCAAAACAGTCATTCTGGAGTTTTCCAAACCAAAAAAATTCCCGATGAAGCAAGCTTATTCCTTTTATTTTAGATATATTTTGCCCCAAATAGGTAAAATCATTTCTAAAGACCAATCGGCCTATACCTATTTGCCCGAATCGGTAAAGGCTTTTCCGGATGGAAGGGATTTTCTTGACATTCTGGAAAAGGTAGGTTTCAAACAAACGCAATGCAAAACACTCACATTTGGCATCAGTTCCATTTACACTGGCATAAAGTAAGCCTGCTTGCCTTACTTTTGCTGTTGACCCATGTTTTTCAACTGCAGGCCCAACAAAAAAGCCTGATATTCAATAAATCTGGCAGTGATGACCAATCCTTGTCCTATGGATTTTTTCTGGCCGCCCACAATAGCAGCCTGAGGATCAAATATTCGGACAATTTTATGGATCCCGCCTACCAGGGATTGGATAATGTGCGGGCGATCATGCCTGTTTTCTCACCTGGATTTGCACTGGGGTTTCTGGTTACGGGCAGGCTGCACGATCAGGTCAATTTGATGTTTACACCCAAAGTAGGCTTTTACGAATACCGTACCGAGCTGCAGCTTTTCACGGATGACGGCAATGCCGCCAATGGAATTGGGGTCAATACCGTTCCTTTACTTACTGAAGAGACCCTGGTAGAATTCCCCTTACTCGTTAAGTACAAGTCCGAACGTTTCAACAATACCCGCATGTTTTTTGTTGGGGGGCTGAACGGTCAGATTCGTACCAAAAATCAGGAAGAAGCCAACGAGGATCCGGTGGTACTGAAAGGCAGAGACCTGGCGGTAGAAATGGGATTGGGTTTTGACTTGTATTTCCAATATTTTAAATTTTCGCCTGAGATCCGTTTTTCTCATGGCCTGATGAACCTGTACCAACCCGGATACTCCGATGAAAGAATAGCAGGAGCCATCAGTGATATCCGCCGCAAATCCATTACCCTGTACCTGAATTTCCAATAAAACCTGCCTGATGAAGGCCTGCTGGCTTTTAATCCCCGGGGAAAAATTTTATATTTCCCCATGGAAAAGAAAATTGCATTCATTACCGGAGCTACTTCTGGAATAGGTAAAGCATGTGCCCGGTACCTGGCGGGGGAAGGCTTTGCCATCATTGCCTGTGGCCGGAGGAAAGAAAGACTGGAACGACTAAAAAAGGATTTACCAGCCGACACCCCCTACCAATACCTGGTGTTTGATGTTCGGGATAAGGAAGGGGTATACGCTGCGGTGGATTCCCTTCCGGAGGAATGGCAGGCCATCGACGTGCTGATCAATAATGCAGGCAATGCCCATGGCCTGGACCCCATTCATGAGGGAAGCGAAGAAGACTGGGATGCCATGATGGATATCAATGTAAAAGGACTGCTTTATGTGTCCAAAAAGATCATTCCCGGCATGGTAGCCAGGGAAAGCGGTCAAATCATCAATATCGGCTCTACCGCAGGGAAGGAAGTATATCCCAAAGGCAATGTGTACTGTGGCTCAAAGCATGCCGTAGATGCCATCACCAAAGGCATGCGCCTGGACCTGAACCCCTACGGCATCAAAGTCATGGCCATCAATCCGGGACTGGTGGATACGGAGTTTTCCCTGGTCCGCTTCAAGGGAGATGACCAAAAGGCGGCAAATGTGTACAAGGGTTTTCAGCCCCTCATGGCAGAGGATATTGCGGATGTGGTTCGTTTTGCGGTAACCCGGCCCCCACATGTGGTCCTGGCCGATGTCACCGTTTTACCCACCGCTCAGGCCAGCACTACCCTGCTCAACAAAAACGAATCATGAAAACCAAACTGGTTTGTTTGCTGCTACTGCCTGTGCTGGCTTGTAGCGCAGGCAAAGGTGATAAGGAAGTGGAAAAGCTGGCTGAAACAGATCTTCAAACAGTACTGTCAGATATGGCTGTAACGGGATTTTCAGCGGTTCTTCAGGATACCGGTCAATTGGAAAAGCGGCTGATAGCTGCTGGTCTGGTCGATATTCAGGATCTTATCCCTGAAGTGCAGGTCATATTAAAATATTCTACGGAGGACAACTTTTTTGGCAAGGATGTTTACGGAGAACTTAGCCGCTGCTACATGCAACCGGAAGTGGCAGAGATGCTGACAATTGCTTTCCGGGAGCTGAAAACCAGGGATCCTGACCTTACCTTTTTGATCTATGATGCCGTGAGACCGCAATCGGTGCAGCAGATCCTCTGGGATGAGCTGGACAAACCCGATAGCCTCAAACCCCTTTATGTAGCGGACCCACAAAAGGGTAGCCTGCATAATTTTGGGGTTGCGGTGGACCTGACCCTGGCACATGCGGCTACGGGTGAGCCATTGGATATGGGTACCGGCTATGATTTTTTTGGCTATGAAGCGTACCCCGACAGGGAGGAAGAGATGTTGGCAGCCGGCAGGATTAGCCGGGAGCAGGTAGCGAACAGAGCGCTTTTAAGGGAAGTCATGCTGGCAGCCGGATTTACAGGAATAGGGTCTGAATGGTGGCACTTTAATGCCTTTAGCAGAAAAGTTGCCGGAGAGAAATTCGACATTGTGAAATAATAATTGTATAATCGTCCTTTAAAATAATTTACATAACCTATGCATTTAATAAACAATAAACTCAAATCCTTAAGCATCATTGCTTTGGGTTTGGCCCTGGTCCTGTTGCCTGCCATGAGCCAGGCCCAGCAATTCCGGGCTTTGGTGATCAGCAAGACATCCGGTTTCCGTCACCAGTCTATTCCGGAAGGAGTAGCAGCCATTAAAAAACTGGGGCAGAAACACCGTTTTCAGGTTTATGCCACAGAGGATGCCGGTCAGGTCAATGACAAAAACCTGGAACGATACGATGTGATCATCCTGATGAGCACCACCGGTACCATTTTCAATGCCGAGGAAAAAGCTGCTTTTGAGCGCTTTGTGCAAAGTGGTAAGGGTGTCGTTGGTGTGCACAGTGCCACCGATACTGAGTATGAATGGCCCTGGTATACCAAGCTGATCGGGGGTCAGTTTAATCACCATCCCCAGCAGCAAACCGCCAGGATGCAGGTAGTCAACCGGGATCATCCCGCCACCTACCACCTGAATGACAAGTGGCTGCGTACCGATGAGTGGTATGAGTTTAAAAACTTCAACGAGGATGTCAATATCCTGGTGCAGCTGGACGAGACTTCCTATGAAGTAGGCGAGCGGAACGGCAACAAGATGGGTATGGGAGCTTTGCATCCCATTTCCTGGTACCATGAGTACGATGGCGGACGGGTTTTTTACACTGGCCTGGGCCATGTGGAAGAAGCCTTTGAAGACGCAGATTTCCTCGATCACCTGTATGGAGGGATCTGGTATGCGGCTTTGGGCAAGCCTTTTTAGAAAGTGATTAGCATTCAATCAACCAAAAAACCCTCGGAAGAGGGTTTTTTTATTCGTAGGTTTGGAAAGATATTCAATAGCGGGATGGTCCAGTCACTCGAATTTGCATTTTGAACTGACTTTCATAAAAACCTGAAGTTTGAATGAAATTAAAGCCAAATTCAAGTGCAAATTCTTTCTGATGCAAATCGACAATTGGATGATATCACTACCCACCTGGGTTCAACTTAAATCTCATTTGTATCAAGGCCCACTTATTTTGAAAGGACTTAGCCTGGAATCATAAATTATATCCGCCGGGATTATTGTTAGAGGACTAAAAAATTCTTTCCGTAGTTTATCAAGACAATAAATTTCAACCAGATCACTCCAGAAACAAACTGGCATCCATATTGGGAATGATACGCAGGGCATTTTTGTAATACACTTTTTTCAGCACCTCGTCCGGAAGGTCCAGTCCATACATGCGCCAGAAGGCATGGTATTTTTTGTAATAGGGGAAGTACTCATCGGCTGTTTCCAAAACCCTGAAATAGGTATAAAACTCTTCCTTGTTATAGGCATCTTTTCCAAAAAGGATCCTGTCCTGGTAGTCGATAAAAAATTGCCTGGCCATCCTGGGCTGCCGGCCAAACTCGGCGATCACCGCCCCTATACCAAAATTTACATTGGGATATTCTTCCAGGTGTTTTCCGGCTTTGGCCAGGTCATTGGCCATCCAGCCCATGTGGGCATTGATAAAGGTGGTGCCGGGATGCTTGCGGAAGACATGGTGCTGTTCGGCAATGATCTGCTCAAAAGGAGCCGGATTATCCGTTCCCCTTTTCCGGTTAGGATTTATTTTCAGCTCCAGCCAGCGCTCGTTATTGGCATCCATGGGCTCCCAGAAGGGGGCCGGATCGGCAGCATGGATCAGAACGGGTATTCCCAGTTCACCACATTTGGCCCAGATGGGATCCAGATCAGGATGGTCTATGGGTACCCTGTTGCCACTGATATCATTGACCGATAGCCCCAGGCTTTTGTAGATTTTCAATCCATTGGCACCGTTTTGCACGTCGGTTTCCAGTTCTGCCACTGCTTTTTCCACCCAATCTTCACCGCCAAACCCTTCAAATCCCAGATTGGTAAAAACGATAAATCTGCCTGGCGCCACGCCATTAAACCGGCGAATCATGGAGTTCAGGTATTCCTGCGCATTGATTTCTGCCCGGCTGCGGGCAAAGCCCTTTCCGCTCAGGTTCACCATGGTGGCCATATTCAGTTCGTCCATTTCCGTTACCAGGCGGTGGATCAATTCCTGCGTTACATTCCATTGGTGACTATGGATATCCACAAAAGGAAATTTGGCACGCATCACCGGGTTTTCAGGTACTACCAGGGTAGAAGTTGGATTATATTCTTCAAAACCCATTTCCTGGGCATTTAAGCCCTGGTAGTTGACGGATAGGAAAAGGAAGAAACATACCTTTAATGCAAAGCAGTGGGTAAATTTTATCATCATGAAAAACAATATGTAGTTAAAGCCTTTAAATTAACATGGAATTCTGTAAATATTCTGAATTTAAAATTTAAGGTATTAAATTATTTTTTACCAACCTGCAAACTGTTGCATGCGGTTAAGTTTTATCCCAAGGGAATAATTCATGATATTTGCCCTGATTTAAAGGAAAGGGATAGGTGAGTATGGCCCAAAAAGGAACAAGGAATTAGTCCTTCACAATTGAAAGCTTATGATAAAAATATATACTGACGGCGCAGCCAAAGGCAATCCGGGAAACGGTGGTTATGGGGTGGTGTTGCTCTATAAGGACTTAAGAAAAGAACTATCTGAAGGATACAGGTTGACTACTAATAATCGCATGGAGCTGCTGGCCGTGATCAGAAGTCTGGAAGCCCTGAAAGTGGAGGGCCTGCCCGTAAACATTTATTCAGATAGCAAGTATGTGGTTGATGCCATTAAGAAAGGATGGATATGGAACTGGCAGAAAAAAGGTTTCAAGGACAAAAAAAATGTGGATCTGTGGAAAAAATACATTCCGCTTCATATCAAATACAAGCCTAAGTTTCATTGGGTAAAAGGGCACGATGGCAACAGGGAAAATGAGCGTTGCGATGAGTTGGCTGTAGCTGCTGCCAACGGAACACAGCTGAAGGTGGATCAGGGTTACGAGGCTGAAAAAAGTCAATGCTAAAATGGGTAACAGTCATTTTCAATTCAAGCAGTTTAGTATCCAGCAGGACCGCTGTGCCATGAAAATGAGCACCGATGCCGTTTTGCTCGGCGCATTGGCCCATCAGGACAATGCAGCATTGATCCTGGATGTTGGAGCCGGTACCGGAGTCATCGGACTGATGCTGGCTCAGAGGTTCCCGGGAGCCCGGGTACATGGAGTTGAAATTGATGAGCAGGCCCATATTCAGGCGGCACAAAATTTCCAGGCCAGTCCCTGGAAAGATCGTTTGGAAGGCTATCATGCCGCTTTTCAGGATTATGTGCAAAGCCATGCAAAGACAAAATATGATTTGATCGTCAGCAATCCTCCGTATTTTTCCAATCAGCTGAAATCTCCAAATGTTCGTAAAAATTTGGCCCGGCACGATGATCAATTATCCTTGAAGGACTTGCTGGAGGGGGTGAAACAGCTTTTAAGCGAGGAGGGATTGTTTTGGTTGATTCTGCCCCTGAAGGAAATGAACCTTTTTAAAAATATGGCGGTAGGTGCAGATTTTTCCCTGCGGCATGAATACCAGGTCTTCGATCAGCCTGGAGTTCATCCTCACAGGGAAATCTGTTCTTTTGGAAGAGGGGAATTCTTTGAAAGGGTTTCTGCTGAAATCATGTTAAAAGAAGCGTCCGGAGAAGCGGGCAGGACATACAGCGATCTGGTGAAAGACTTCCTGCTTCATTTTTAATTAATTTTTTATTTCCTTCTCCATTACGGCAATTTTTACATTTGTCAAAAAAAATAAGGGGATAACGTGGTATGTGCTCCTGAGTGCTAGCAAGGGAGCCGGTGGGTCCCAATGAGCGCTGATAAAAATCCAAAAAATATGTAAATAAAATTTATAAATATAAAATAATTAAAACTTATTTGTTGATATTTGCAGTTGATACTTTGTCGATAACTTAGGAAGGCCTAATTTTTGCTGTATGTTGGCCTATGAAAATTGTATATATCGGAACTTATCCCCCTCGAGAATGCGGCATTGGAATTTTCACCCATAGCCTTTACCAATCCATGGTAAGGGATCAGGGTTCTTCTAATGGCAACGATTCGGTAGGGGACCCTGCTGTAGAAGGATTTGTAGTCGCCATGAATGATCATGACCTGACCTATCACTATCCTGAAGAAGTTAAACTAACTATCCGGCAGGAGCACCAGCGGGACTATTTGAAAGCGGTGAAATTCATCAACCTCAGTGATGCAAATGTTTGCATTTTAGAACACGAGTTTGGCATATTTGGCGGGCAGAATGGCATGTACATTCTCCCCTTGCTGCACCGGCTGGAAATTCCCCTGATCGTCACCCTTCACACACTGCTGGAAAAACCCTCTTATAATGAAAAGGCGGTTTTGGAGCAAATTTGCAAAATGGCCCATAAGGTAGTGGTGATGAGTCGCAAGGCCATTGAGTTTCTCCACACGGTGTATGACGTGGATAGCAATAAGGTGGTACTTATAGAACATGGTGTGCCTGAAATCAAATTTGATCAGGAGCAGTCCAAAAAGAGATTTAAGCTGGAGAACAAGAAATTTTTACTCACCTTTGGTATTATCAGCAGGAACAAAGGCATAGAAACCGTCATCAAGGCCTTGCCCAAAGTGATCGAAAAACATCCGGAGGTGGTGTATATGGTATTGGGAAAAACCCATCCCAATGTACTTCATCATTCGGGTGAGGAATATAGAAATTACCTCCATCTTTTGGTAAAGACCCTTAATCTGGAAGATCATGTCGTATTCCTGAATGAGTTTATTGCCCAGAATGAATTGTTTAAATATTTATCGGCATCTGATATCTACATTACGCCCTACCTGAATGAAGCGCAAATTACCAGTGGTACCCTTTCCTACGCAGTAGGAGTAGGATCTGCCGTCATTTCTACCCCATACTGGCATGCTACAGAACTGTTGGATGAAGGCAGGGGCAGGCTCTTTAACTTCAATGATTCGGAGCAACTTTCCGGTATCCTGATGGAACTGCTGGATGATCCGGCAGCTTTAAACGACATTCGTAAAAAAGCCCATGATTATGGGAAAACGATTACCTGGTCCAAATCAGGTGAGAAGTACGTGGCACTTGCAAAAGAGGCAGCTACAAGTCACCCACAAGTTATTTCCCGGTCTGAAACCCTGATTGACCCCCTTTTGTTGCCAGCGTTTTCTTTGGATCATATCAAACGGCTAACGGATGATACCGGCATTATCCAGCACGCCAAGTTTGGGATCCCTAACCTGAAGGAAGGTTATTGCCTGGACGATAACGCCAGGGCTTTGTTGATGGTACTGATGGATTACAAACAAACCAAGGATAAACAAGCCTTGAATTTGGCCCCCATTTACCTGAGCTATATTCATTACATGCAAAATGAAGATGGCACATTCAGGAATTTCCTCAGTTTCAGCCGCCAATTTCTGGATGAAGTGGGTTCGGAGGATTCCTTTGGAAGAACCATCTGGGCCCTGGGATACCTCCTGGGCAATGCGCCCAATGATGCTTACTACCAGACAGGCAAACTGGTATTCTTTGATGCTGCGCCAAATTTCGAAAAAATACAGTCGATCAGAGGTATTGCCAACACCATGCTGGGAATCAGTTATTACCTGGAAGCCAATCCTGCCGATGAATCTATGGTGGAGCGTCTACGCAATCTTGCAGGCAAACTGGTCAAACATTATGAAGCCAACAGATCCAAAGATTGGCATTGGTATGAACCCTTGCTGGCCTATGACAATGGTATCCTGCCTCTTGCGCTGTTACATGCGGCAGAGATACTCCATGAGGAAAGGATAACCCAGGTAGCCCTGGAAAGCATGGATTTTCTTACATCACTGACCCTAAAGGATGGGTACCTATCCATTATCGGCAATGAAAACTGGTACGAAAAAGAAGGAGAACGGTCCATGTTTGCCCAGCAACCCATAGATGCCCTGGCCATGATTTTAATGTATCAGCAGGCTTTTCATCTTACTAAGGACAAGGCATATCTTGAAAAGCTATTCTCCAGTTTTATGTGGTTTCTGGGAGAAAATGACCTTCGAATGAGTCTGTTTGATTTCGAAACCAAGGGATGCTGTGATGGCTTTGAAAGCTACGGTATCAACCGAAACCAGGGTGCAGAAAGCTCTCTGGCCTATTTAATCTCCTATTTAATTGTATTACAGGCTTTTGAAGAATTTGAAGAGCTTGAAGAAAAAGGCGCGGCCCATTTATCTGCCTGATAGCCTGTTTTACCGGTCAATTTGTAAAAATGAAAATAGCTATTCTTTCACCCATTGCATGGAGAACACCCCCCCTCAAATATGGGCCCTGGGAGCAGGTAGCTGCCAACCTGACGGAGGGATTGATCGACAAAAACATGGAGGTCACTTTATTTGCTACTGGAAATTCCATTACAAGTGCTAAGCTGGAGCATGTTACTGAAACGGCTTACGCCGAGAATCCGGACATGGACCCCAAGGTTTGGGAATGCCTGCACATCAGTCATTTGATGGAGCAGGCAGCCCAATTCGATTTGATTCATAACCATTTTGATTTTCTTCCGCTTACTTATTCCCGCTTGATTTCCACACCGATGCTTACTACCATTCATGGGTTTTCTTCTCCCAAGATACTTCCGGTATTTAAGAAATATAACAAAAACAGTTTTTATGTATCCATCAGCGAATCTGACCGACATCCAGACCTAAACTATGTAGCCACTGTTTACAATGGCATTGATCCGAAAGGATTTACCTTTCGAGAGGAAACCAAGGATTACTTGTTGTTTTTTGGAAGGATTCACCCAGAAAAAGGTACCTTCGAATCCATTCAGATTGCCAGGCAATCCGGGAGAAAATTAATCATTTCCGGCCTGATTCAGGATCAGGAGTACTTTGATCTCAAAGTCAGGCCTTTTCTGAATGAGGAAGATATTGTTTATGTAGGCAATTCCGGCCCTTTGGAAAGGGATAAGCTGATGGGGGAAGCCTTTGCTTTACTCCATCCCATCAGCTTTAATGAACCATTTGGTTTGAGTGTGGCTGAAGCCATGCTTTGCGGAACACCCGTTATTGCTTTTGACCGGGGCTCCATGCCTGAATTGATCAAAGAGGGAAAAACGGGATTTTTGGTGAAAACCGTCGGAGAAGCTGTGGCAGCAGTGGATAGCATCGAATCTATCGACAGGAGATATTGCAGGGAATGGGCACTTTCAAATTTCAGCCGGGAAAGAATGACAGAAAGTTACCTTCAGGTTTACCACAAAATCCTGGAAGGCGGTAGTGAATGATCATTTTTATATCAAATAGCAGCGATTTACAGCAACAAAACAGAACATGTACAAAAGGACATTAAGTAGACCAAAGGTCAAAAGAAACAGAATAAAAATCATCCGTAACAGTTCCCGTGTCATTACCCGGGCACATATTCCCGATATTTCCCGCATACCTAAAATAATTGGCAGGGTGCTGAAGCTGTCGGAAGAAAGCGCTGAAGATTTGCTATTGCATATCAATCATCATTTTCTGGCTCGTCACAAGGACATTGAAAGCATTTTTACAAGGAACTACGGTAAAGTGTGCCAATATATTCCTGAGCAACCGAAGTTGAGCAAAACCAAAAAATTGCTGATAGGTGCTTTTTTTACCATGGAATACTCTATTGAATCAGCCGCCCTGTTCAATCCTTCCATTGTACCCCATCCCAACCAGGAAGGCCTTCCTGAAGGAGCCATTCGCTTTGTGATGAGTCTCCGGGCTACAGGAGAAGGACACATTTCCTCCATTGTCTTTAGAAGCGGTACCATTAAGGCAGATCATACCTTTTTAATCAACCAGGTAAGTGAATATGTAGATACACCCCGAATCAGACATGATCAGTCCTACGATAGGCATTTATTTCAGCTCAAACTTGAGAGCATGCATGCCTGGAATGAAACAAGTATCATGGTTTTTGAAAATTTGGAAACTGCCTTCACCTTTGAAGAGTTAAAAAGCTGTATTGTAGCTCTTCAGGTGAATACTGAACTTACCATTGATAAAGAAGCCATAAAAAATATTTATTGGCTTGCCGATTCCAATTATTTTATTAGGTTTGAACCCGATCATGATATTTCCGAACATGTGATTTTCCCTTTATCGGAGAATGAAATCAGGGGAATAGAAGATGCCAGGTTTGTGAAATTTGTAGACGAAAAGGGTAAGATCACCTATTATGCGACCTACACCGCATACAATGGGGTTTGCATACTGCCCCAGCTTCTGGAAACGAAAGATTTTATTAATTTTGACATCATCACTTTAAATGGCAAAGCCGCTCAAAACAAGGGTATGGCGCTCTTTCCACGTAAAATCAATGGAAAGTATGTCATGCTTTCCAGGATAGATGGAGAAAACAATTATATCATGTTTTCAGACCATCTGCATTTTTGGGATGAAGCGATAATTATTCAGGAGCCCGCCATGCCCTGGGAATTCTTTCAGATTGGAAATTGCGGATCTCCCTTGGAATTAGATGAAGGCTGGCTGGTACTTACCCATGGGGTAGGGGCCATGAGGCAGTATTTTATAGGTGCCATTTTGCTTGATCTGGAAGATCCAACGAAAATCATTTCCCGACTGGAGGAGCCCTTGCTCACGCCAAACGAGGAAGAGCGCGAGGGCTATGTGCCCAACGTGGTTTATTCCTGCGGAGCCATGATCCATAATGACCGCCTGATTGTTCCCTATGCCATGTCCGACATCACTTCTGGGATTGCAACGGTCGGCATAAGCGAGTTGTTGGCTTACATGAAACCCTGCTCTTGAAGGTGCCTGGGGTAATGGTTTTGAGCCAAAGGCTGCCAGGTTAAAGGGTAAGGGATTAAATACCAGGCAAATCCAAACCTAACCCTCCTCGGGCCTTTTCCTGGGATGAATAAGAATAAATATTTAAAGAATATTAAGCGCCACTTTCTAAAGGGTATGATTATTGGGTATTGATTCAGCATTAAAAACTCACTTTGTGCTAACCTCATGATCGTCAGAAGAAACCTCAAACTCAGTTCCATTCTTTTTTATACCTGGAGGCAATTACTGTACTATCTGCTACTTTCGTCTAGCATTTACATTTTGCATTACAAATTCCAGGTGTTGTTTTTTGATATTCCCTCATACACCATTACAGCCCTGGGAACAGCCCTGGCCATCTTTTTGGGTTTCAAAAACAACAATGCTTATGATCGCTGGTGGGAAGCCAGGAAAATCTGGGGTCTGATGGTCAATTACAGCAGGGCATGGACCAGGCAAGTGAAAACCTTCATCATTTCCAAGGCACAGGATGATTTAAAGGAAGTAAATGATTTTCAGCAACAAATGGCTTACCGGCACATCGCTTTTGTAAAAGCGCTGAGGGTATTCCTGCGCCAAAAGCATGATTATAACCACACCGGTCAAAAGGAACTGGTCAAGGACAACAACACCTTTTTGGATGTCAAACCATTTTTGTCGCGAAATGAATATCAGGAATTTATCAGCAAAGATAATCCACCCAATTTCTTGATCCATCAGCAAGGTGAAGCCCTCCGGACGGCGTACCAGAAAGGATGGCTTTCTGATTACCGCTTTGTGAAAATGGAGGAGACATTGGTGGATTTTAATGACATACAAGGAAAATGCGAGAGGATTAAAAATACGCCTCTCCCCAGACAATATTCATTTTTTTCCAGGGTTTTTGTGATGATACATTGTACCTTATTGCCGATGGTGTTTATCAGCGAATTGGGTTGGAAAACCATCCCCATAGCCGTGACAGTTTCATTTGTATTTTTAGCCCTTGACTTGATTGGAGATCGTACGGAAGATCCCTTTGAAAACCGACTGGAAGATACCCCCCTGACTTCCCTGGGCATCACCATAGAGACAAACGTGAGGGAGCAACTCAAGGAAGATCCTGATAAATTTCCCCAAAAATATGTGGTTGAAAACGGAGTGGTACTTTAAAGTAGATCCCAATGAAGGAAAAGGCGTATCTAATTTTCGGAATTTGTTTTAGCTCTCAGATACCCCTGAGGATCCCGATAGCATTGGTTGGGATGCCCAGGTTTCCCTGATGGTAACCTGGGTCAAACTCAGGGATAGGGAAAGCGGAGGGATCCTTTTTTATTTCAGATCATTGTCCTGTTTAAGCCATGGTGAAATTTTCTTAGCTCCCTGAGTAAAACTTTGAATTGGGCTCCTTTTTGGTTAATTTAAGAAATGCTCAGTTGAATGATTGATTTTATGACTTTTTATACTAACGAACGGCAAACATTGAGTGAAGAGGGCGCTTTCTTGATAAGAAAATATAAAAAATGAATGCACTGTTAATCATAGATGTTCAAAATGACTTTATTCCGGGCGGTTCATTGGCTGTGCCTGGTGGAGAAGAAATCGTACCGGTGATCAACGGCCTGATGGACAGGTTTGAACTGGTGGTGGCCACCCAGGACTGGCACCCTAAGGACCACATAAGTTTTGCTTCCAACCACCAAGGCAAAAAGCCCTTCGAACAAATAGTACATCTGGGCCTGGATCAAATCCTCTGGCCGGACCATTGTGTGCAGGGAACACCAGGAGCAGGCTTTCATCCAGAGTTGAATGTGAATCCCATTGAGGCCATCATCCGGAAAGGAATGGATCCGGGTATTGACAGCTACAGCGGATTTTACGACAATGGCCACAAAAAAAGTACGGGCCTTACAGGTTATTTGAAAGAAAAGGGCAGTCCGGTGCTTTATTGTTGTGGATTGGCGGCGGATGTATGTGTTTATTTTACCATAAAAGATGCTTTGAAAGCAGGCTTTCAGGTTAAATTAATCGCTGATGCCACCCGGGCTTTGGATAAAGAGAAGTTTTCCAAAATGAAAAAAGAACTGATGGAGCTGGGGATGGAATCGGTGGAAAATACAGACCTCACCTTTTAGGCGGGTTCCATGTCCAGCTGTGCCCGAAATCGGTTCACTTTACATTAAAATGTCTAAACTGCGCCGGATTGACAATGACCCTATTTTTTGTTACATTGGGTTAATTGGTTGATTATCATAGTCTTCATCCTAAGGTTGGGTCTAACAAAATGATCAAGTCATGACTTCAACGGCAGTGCTTTCATCTCCTAGGTTAAAAATAACGCTCCTTGGTGGCTTTGCAGTTCATTTAGAAGGGCAAATGCTTTGCGATTCGGCGATTAAAGGCAGGAAAGCCAGGTCCTTACTTAAGCTGCTGGCACACCAACGGCAATATCAGATGGTAAGGGACCATGCTGTTGATATTTTATGGCCTGAATTGGAATTGGATGCGGCCAATGCACAATTGTATAAAGCCCTTTACCATATCCGAAAAGCCTTTGCAAAACACCATAAAGATGCGGGGAATTGGATTGAGATTACCGATGAACTCATAAAGGTCTCTCCCCCAGGGGGATTGGTTACTGATACAGCACTTTTCACTCAATCAGCACGAATAGGGCTAAGAGATAAAAATACAATTGAACTGGAATGTGCTTTGTCGTTGTATTCCGGTGACTTTCTTCCCATGGACCGCTATTCGGATTGGGCTTCCTTTCCCCGGGAGCATTATCGTCAACTTTACCTGGATGTGCTTTCCTCATTGGCTGAGGCCTATGAAAATCAAGGCGACCTTTCTGAAGCTGCTGAATTGATGCGCCTTGCCTTGGATAAAGAACCTACATTGGAATCAGCCCATGGTAAGTTGATGCGAATTTTTGTTAAGATGGAGCAGCCGACCCGAGCTTTTCGTCAATATGAAGTTTGCCGGCAGACCCTTCGGGATGAACTGGGAATTAGCCCTTCACCAAATACCATGAAAATCCTGGACGATGTGGCCGAAGGAAAACTCCGGGAAAAGAAGGAAGCAAGTTCAAATGGAACTTCCGGTTCTAGTTCCTCCTCACCCCTTATCGGACGGGCTGAAGCCTGTGCCGCTATGGATCAAAGTCTTGAAGACTTAAGCAAAGGAATGGGTGGATGCATGGCCATATGCGGAGGAGCAGGTCTGGGTAAAACCCGCTTGGTCGAGGAATTCCTCCTGCAAGCCCGGGAAAAAAGATTAAATATCTTTATGGGAAGTACCCATTCTGACCGGGGGAATAGGCTATACGGACCCTTCATTGATTTGTTCGAAGAGATTATCAGCCATCAATCTGGATTGAAAAATATTCTCCCCAATGAATTGGGACGCCTTATACCAGGTTTCGCCGGAAGGACCCAAACTTTAGCCCTTGGAGACAAACGGGCTACTAAAGGATATCTCTTTGCCCAGGTGCACCGGTTTTTTTGCCAACTTTCGCTGGAAGGTCCTGTTATCATCATTTTGGAAGACCTGCATGCTGCCGACCGTGCGAGCAATGATCTGTTGGCTTATTTGATTGAGCACCGGGGTCGGATGCCCCTCCTTTATGTCCTTACTTTCCGAAATGAAACAGGACAGCCTTTATCCGGCCTGTTAGCTGATTTGCAGGGTCATTTAGGAGAGTTAATCGAACTTGGTCCATTTACCTACGAAGAACACATCCAATTGCTCCAATCCCAGGATGAAAATGAAACTTTACCTAAGGAATTGGCCGATATTATTTATCAACTTGCCGAAGGAAATCCTTTTTATGCCCTGGAGCTTTTTTTTCATTACAGGGGAAATGGCAATAGGTTCCTTTCCGAAAAGTTGGAAGGCCATGAATTACCATCCGCTGCAGCAGGTACCCAAAAAATTCCACCCTCCATTTCTAGAATTCTTAAGCAGAAGCTGGAGAGTCACTCGCCTGCCGCCCGGCAATTGCTGTTTATTGCGGCAGTATTAGGGCGACAGGTACCTCACAAAATGCTGTCATCGATGTGGAAGGTCGAAAATGATGATGGCCTATTTAATGCGCTTGGGGAGGTCCTCCGGTCCAGGATATTGGAAGAGAACGGTCTTGATTATACTTTTAGGCATGCACTGGATCAGGAAACCATCTATGCATCCATTGGTGAGGCCCATCGGCAAATGTTACATCAAAGAGTAGCGGAAATGATTGTTGAAATGTCACCTGATACCACTGAATCACCTGCTGAATTAATTGCCTGGCATTATCTGGGGGCCAAAGATTGGATGAAGGCGGCCCACTATCTATTAGCTGCCGGAAGACGTGCCGATAATGTTTATGCCCATGAAAATGCACTTCAGCGTTACAGGGAAGCCTACGATGTTATCAATAAAGAAATTCAGGCCTGCGGGAACAAGGTCGGGGATGCCAAAGCATTGAAGGCTGAAATAATGGAGCGGACCGGTGATGTTTACCGGGCCTCGGGCCAGCTTGGGAAGAGTTACGAAGCTTATGAAGAAGCCCTTTCCCTTGACGAATGCGTACCCATACAAGATCAGGAATTACAGGAACTTCATCGGAAAATGGCCGTCGCTGCGATTTTTCGGAAGGATAGTGAAACCTCAAAAAAGCATTTGGACAAAGCATGCGCACTTCAGACAAGTGAGCCCGGCACTCAGGAACGCCTGTTGATTACCAAAGCGCTTTATTTATGGAACGTCAACCAATTGGATGAAGCTTATGGTATGGCCCAAAAAGCATTTTGGGGGGCTAAAGAATCGGGAATGGAGGCAGAAGCCTCACAAGCCTGCGAGATCCTGGCGATGACATGTCTTCCGCTTTGCCGTTTTGAGGAAGGCTTAAAATATGAGGAGGAACTGGAAATCCTTGGTTGGTCCCCGGAAATTCTTCTGGCAAACGATTTGCACCGGTGCCTGGGAGAATTTCATGTTGACACAAATCAACCCTTACAGAAACCACAATCATTATCTGAGCGGGTGTCTTTCCAGCTGGAGGGTTTAGGCTGCGTTTCTTTTAAGAAAATGACTGCGCAGGAAGGTTCTCCAGCAAGGATGGCCTATTCCCATGCCCGGAAAGGTGTACTCCTTACCCTGACAGGAAACAAAGCATTGGGTTGGCAAACCGTACAGGACGGCTTTGTTTTTGCCATGCAGGCCGGAGTGGGAGATCATTGCCTGCGAAGGCTTTATGCCATTGGAATCTGGAACAGAGTGGAAGCGCATGACCTTGAACAGGCGCGGGTATTGATTGAAAACACGGAAAAACTGCTGGCCCAATCAGCGCCCTGCCCAGCCTGTATTTTGGAACTCTATCCCTGGTTTTGCTATTATTTTTTACAAATAAGGGACTTAGGGAAGGCACAGCAATGTTGCAAAGCCATCGCTGAACTTTCAAAAAATACAGGTAATCCTACTGGCAGAGCGATGGCAGCGATGATAAAATCCAGCTTTTGTGTAGCCCAAGGGAATTGGGAGCAAGCAGGGGAATTCAAGAAAAAATCCCGATGGATTTTGGAAAATGAAGTTCCGGAAGCCGTTAAACCTGCCATCGCAGACTACATTAAATTAATGGATGAACAACAGCGCACCCTTCAACCGATTTAGGGAATTTTTCAAAAATCCGGTTTGCTACATTTTTAATCATTCGAACCGGAAGAAAACCGGAAGATTTGATTGGTAGTTTTGGGAAAAATCAAAAATCCATAAAACTACAAATTATGCCTATTACAAATGCAAAATTAGATGAAGCATCGGTATTTGATGCCGTGAAAGAAATGTATGAAGAAGTAGCCGTAAAACCTGAAAAGGGCTTTCATTTCCCAACGGGAAGAAACTCTTGCCTTTTCCTGGGCTATCCGGAGGAGGTGCTGAACGCCATTCCCGATACTGCCATTGAATCTTTTGCGGGAGTCGGGTATCCATTTATGGCTGATATGATCCGGCCGGGACAAACGGTAGCCGATATTGGTTCCGGTTCTGGTACCGATGTGCTGATTGCAGCCCTCAAAACGGGACCGGATGGTCAGGTTTTCGGCTTAGACATGACTGATGAAATGATTGCCAAGGCACAGCAAAACATCAAAAGTGCCGGTATGCACCAGGCCAAAATTATCAAAGGCCGGGCCGACAAGGTGCCTTTGGAGGAGGCATCTGTAGATGTGGTAATCAGTAACGGTGTGTTCAATTTGGTACCTGATAAAGAAAAGGCCTTCCGGGAAGCTTATCGTATCCTCAAGCCGGGAGGTCAGCTTCAAATTGCAGACATCGTCCTTTCTAAACCGGTTTCCGAGACGTCGAAATCCAATCCCCAGCTCTGGGCAGAATGTATTGTCGGTGCTGAACCGATAGATCGCTATTTGGAAATTATCCGGTCGGCAGGGTTCGGGAATGTAACCGTAATCGACCGTTTGGATTATTTCGACCGCAGTTCCAACGAAGGAACAAAAAGTGCCGCAAAAGGACTTGGAGCACATACTATCGTACTGACTGGAGAAAAAAATTAAATCTTGACAGTATCTATCAGACAGGACGATTGGGTGCCCCATTCAGACCGAAAAAACCTATTATTTTAAAATTAAAATTAGATAATTATGGAACCGAACACAAAGAACCAATCTCTATACGAGAGATTGGGAAAAGCCCAGGGCATTTCAGCATTGGTTGATGATATTGTAAAGGCACATATGGCTAACGCTGAAATAAAAGCTCGCTTTTTACCCTACAAGGAAGACCCTGATAATTTGGAAGAAATCAAAAGCCACCTGGCAAATTTTCTTTGTGCCGGAAGTGATGGCCCGGAACAATACACGGGCAGGGACATGCCTGCTGCCCATAAGGGAATGAACATCAGTGAAGCTAAATATTTGGCTGCAACGGATGATATCATGATGGTATTGAAACAACATGGGATCGATGAGGAATCCCAAAAAGAGGTGCTTGCAGTGGTTTATTCTCTTAAGGAGGAAATTGTCAGGCTTTAATTATGGAAAAAATATTTTAGGATCAGTGAAAAAAACCAATCATGAAGAATAAGAAAATCAATGAAGACCAGGTTAATGAACTAAAAACACAAATTAGGGGCGAGGTAATTTTGCCGGAGGATGCCCAATATGACGAAGTGCGTGCCCTATACAATGGGATGATCGATAAATGCCCTGCGATGATTGTGCGGTGTAAAAATTCAGGAGATGTCATCTATTCAGTGAATTTCGCCCGAGAACATGATTTATTGTTGGCCATCCGTAGTGGAGGGCACAACGGTCCCGGTCTTGGTACTTGTGATGGCGGAATGATGATTGACCTTTCCTTAATGACAGGGATTCAGGTTGACCCTCAAGATCGTACTGCCACCGTAGAAGCCGGATGTACCTGGGGGGATGTGGACCATGCGACTCATGCTTTTGGATTGGCCACGGTCAGCGGTGTAATCTCGACAACTGGTGTGGGTGGGCTTACCCTTGGGGGAGGTCATGGTTATTTGACCAGGCAATATGGGCTGACCATTGACAACTTGTTGGAAGCCGATGTGGTCCTGGCTGATGGGCGTTTTGTGAAAGCCAGCGAAGATAAAAACGAAGACCTGTTTTGGGCACTTCGTGGTGGAGGCGGTAATTTTGGTGTAGTAACCTCCTTCAAATTCAAATTACATCCGGTAGATACGGTCATTGCTGGGCCTTTGTTCTGGCCACTGGACCAACTTGAAACCACCCTGAAATGGTACAGGGATTGGCTGCCCAAAGCACCGGAAGCTATCGGCTCGTTCTTTTTGGTGGCTGAAATTCCTTCGGCAGCCCCTTTCCCGGAAGCTGTTCAGGGCAAGAAAGTATGCGGGCTGATGTGGTGTCATACCGGTTCCTTGGAAGAAAGCGAAAGGGCCATTCAGGAAGCCAGGGAGGTGGCCGAGCCTCTATTCGAGCACACGGGTCCCATGCCTTATCCCGCCTTACAAAGCTTGTTCGATGTATTCTATCCTAAGGGTGACCAATGGTATTGGAAAGGCGATTATGTCAACGATATAAGCGATGAAGCCATTGACGAACACCTGCGCTTTGCAGAAGTACCGACTCCGCAATCCTGCATGCACCTCTATCCCATTAATGGAGCTGTAAGCCGGGTGGATAAGTATGAAACAGCTTGGAGTAAGCGGGATGCCAATTGGTCGATGGTGATTGTTGGGGTGGATGCTGACCCCAAAAACAAAAATAAAATAGCCAATTGGGCCCGGGATTATTGGCAAGCCCTGCATCCGCATTCGGCTGGAGGTTCCTACATCAACTTCCTGATGGAAGAAGGAGAAGAACGTATTCGTGGTACTTATGGGGATAATTATAGCCGTTTGGTGGAAATAAAAAACAAATATGATCCAGGGAATTTCTTTAGGGTAAACCAAAACATTCAGCCAAAACCGGTGGAGATAGACCGCTAAAGCATTTCTTATTTCGGGAAATACCGTTTTCTTTTTCGGAAATTCCTGAGATAGTCATAAAAAAGCATTTTCATTTTAATGATTAAGCGAGATGAAAAAAACATTTTCTATTCTTAGATCTTTTCATTTATCCTTATTGATATGCTGTTTGCCCCCTTCTTTAAGTGCGCAGGAACAGGGGCCGATTCAGCATTCCTTCCAAACTCTCCAATACCTGCTTCCTGAGAAGGAAAACCAACTTACCCAGGAGGAGGAAGAGTTACTCATCGAGCGGCTTGTTGATAGAATGGAGTACTGGAATAATCTTTCCAGAGAAAACGATCCCGGATGGAAAAATGAGTTATTGAAACCCTTGGTTGATATTGGAATAGAGGAATTGGCAGGTATGGCAGCCAGGTCACCAATTTTACGCGTGAATTCTCCTTTGAGAAGATCTGTAGAGATGTCCGGAGGATGGCTCAGTGACAAAATTACAACTCATTTATTTGAAAATGAAGCTCAGGAATATGCCCGGCAAAGAGATTTTAAAGTTCGGGAAACCTTTGAACTTACGGCAAATGCCATTGTGGAGGACCATTGTTCGGGGGATTTAGATTGTGCAGAATTGGCTTTCGGAAAGGTTTTAGATGATCCAGATGTGCAGGAACAGATCCTTGAGGCGGATGCTTTGGGCGCTTTTGATGAAGCGCAGATCAGATCCTATATGAAAAACGCTCAGGAAAGATCTTTGAACAATTATGACGGAGCCGTCATTGAAATTGACGACATGTCGTCCACGGTCAATGCTGCTGTGTCTGATGTAAGAGCAACCGTGGTCAATGGTTTTAATGAGTTAAACGAAAACCAAGAGCATATCAACAAAAACACGGCCCAAGTTATACATTATCAACAGGAAAGTATTATAGCCCTGGCCAATCTTCAGGAGTTTGTAACCGACATTGACTTCAAAGTAGATAATATCACCGAATTACAGCAGGAAAGTTTATTTATTTCCAATGCAATTTATGACGGAATGGTGAAAATCGACAACAGAATCATTGCGCTTTCGGAATCTTTTGAAGAAATAGGGAATGAAATACAGTTGCAGAGAATTCATGAAGTTTTTGAAAATTCACCCATTAATAAAAAGATAAAGGCACTTGAAAATAAAAACAGCGCCATAAGTTTGGCTTTGGGAGAAGAGAAGAGAGAAACCGTTTTGGAGAATTTAAGAGTCGTTAAAAAAGAGCAGGATATAGTCAAAACCACCCAGATCATCAGCGAAGTGGGAGCAGTGGGTAAGGAGGCCCTCAGCCTTTTTTGCCAGAGCCGGGAGTGCCCGCGAGAAATTGAAAAGAGCATCAACGTTGGATTGGCCCTTACCGATATCGTAGGGAATTTCGCTACGGGAAATTGGGCCAAGGCCAGCTTAACTGCCCTGGGCATATTTAAAGAACCACAGCCAGGTCCCGAATTAAAAATGCTCAACCAAATCAGTAATCAGCTGAAAGGTTTAGAGGCCAATATGAATCAGGGGTTCAAAAATGTGCATGAGCATCTGTTTGCCATCGAGGAAAATCTGGGACAGCGTCTTAATATTATTGATTTAAAAATAGATCAGCTCACCAGTGAAATGATCCAAACCCGCCAGGATATTCTACAAAGCCTGACCCGTGTGGATACAAAATTAAACTATATTGCCCACCAGAATGAATGCATCAAGGACCTCATTCTGGAGGTAACCCTTGAGCAAAATCAGGACCTTTGCAGATCTCCGGCAGTGACTTTTACCAATAGGACTGCAAACGATGAGATCTCGGATTATCAGGATCTGGAAAATTTCTTCCGGGGTGGTTCCTGTGGTAGTTGTATAGAGGCGCTATTCAAGGTTAAAGAACAGCCTCTTTCGCCCTTTTTCCGATATGCTGAGTGTAATCCGGAGGGAGAAAACAATAAAGCAGCTCCCAACAGGATATATGACTTTGCTTTCAACAAGCTGCTGGCCGAAACCGTGACGGATAAAAATACGATCCATTCATTACTTTTTGTACCTAAAAATGTACGGGTATTGGATTCTTTAAAAAACGCTTTGGAGCCTCTTGAGGACAGCATTTCATTTGATCTAAAGAAAGAAGACAGCCATTATCGCAATTATAGCGCTGTGTTGGATTATGCCCAATATGTACTTACTCTATTTCCTTTTTTAGAGCTTTATGACGGTGGGGATTTGTTGCGCCCGGAGCAGATCCGTGAAAATCCCGGATTTTCAAAAGAACGTAGCCGATTTTTGATCAGCAAGCTGGAAGGAACATTGGAGCTCATCAATCATACCATTTTTCAGCAGACTCTCATGGCCGGGAATGGGGTATTCACTTCCGTTGATCGCATGTTGGAGGAGGGTGCTTCCAGTTTTGACGAAAGTGGCGTTTACACCCTTCAGGATCTATTTTCCTATAATCCCTATTTTAGAAAAAATTATGCAGCTCATCTGCTTGACCAGGTAGTAGGTCTGGAGACAATAAAGGATATGCTTGATCATAAGCGGATAAAAAAATCCGGCCAAAGACTAGTCATGAACGGATACAATATCCGGTTCTTTGAAGAGGACAATGATTTGTTGTTTACCGTCAGTCTCACCAATCACGAGGAACCGGAACAACATATCACGTTGTTCGACGGCTACCTTCCTGTAGCTGACGGCAAGATCGATGAGGAGACCTATCAAAGAAATCTGGAATTTGCTTATCCTTCATCCATCACCGAACTTTCCAAAATGAAGAACCAGGTAATCCATAGGCTGGGAGAAATGCGGATGATCGCCTCCTCAGACCTTGATCAGGAAAACACTGAACTTTCCCGAGCAGAATTAGCTGATTTGATTGTACTATTCAGGCAATAAAATAAGCCTTCAAAACTTAAAATACTGACAAAAATGATGTTGATGCCGATAAATTTCTTTTCTCTATCCCTATTGGTAATTGGATTGTCCATACCCCGGAATTTAGCCTCGTTCTTTGAGGACGGCATAAGGCTTTTTCCGGAAAAGGTTCCTCAGGAAATTTCCTCCAAAGAAACCAAACTCACCCTGGATCAGGACCTGGCAGATTACATTAATGCCCAGGCAAAGTTGGATGGTGCCGATCAGGTAATCCTCATTGCAGATTCTATCTTAGCTACCCAGAAAGTAACTATTAAGGAAGTAGATTTAATCATGGTTTCCAATTATTTCAGTACCGATGGAAACCAGGTAGATATCCTTCCCGCCCCAACAAACACAGAACGAAGTGGAATTTCAGGTAAAAGTGGAAAGGAAGTCCAAATTATAGCCAAGCATATCGGGGAGGCTGAATTTCACCTGCCCGGTATGGACGGAACAGATGGTAGGGATGGCAGCAATGGAAAAAGCGGAAAGAAAAGTGAAGTGAAGAAACATGGAGATGTAAGTAAAGGCACCGCTGGTAAAGATGGGCAGGATGGAGGAAGTGGTGGGAAAGGTGGCCAATTGATCCTTAATGCGCTGAATGAAGATTATGCTGTGCGTTTAACTGCTCCTGGAGGTAGAGGAGGTATCGCAGGTAAAGGAGGTATTGGGGGAACCACCTTCATGTGGATACATACCAAACCACCACCTGGAAAATCAAAAAACCCCGATCCGATTGAACCTGACCCAGGAGGAAAGGTGCAGATTCAAAGTCAAAAAAATCAATCTTCGATAAAAAGCCGGAAAGAAAAAGATGGCAGGAATGGAAAAAGAGGAAGAAATGGGCTACGCGGAAAAGAAGAAAAAAAAGTCCTATCGGAAAAGGAGTTTTCAACTTTGGTCCGCGAATATTATCATCATGACTGGTCCTATTTAGACCAGACAGGCTGGCAGATACTGTTCAAATAAAGAAGTTGATGAGATTCCACCCCGGCCTTCGGTACGGGACAAGTTATGCCTGCTTAAAAACAATTATAAAGATATGAAAGTACTTAAAAGTAGGGGTATTCAAATCCCATTGTTAATAAGTCTTGGAGAGTTCATACCAGGAATCATTCCACGTATAAAAAAGGAGCTTGGGATTTTCGGCTTTACCCGAAAAATGAGCAAGCTGGTGCTAACAGTATGTCCACTGGCTTTTAATTTTGGATTGGTAGCAGGTGGCATAACTTCGACAACTGCGTACGCTGACGGAAACGATAAGTTGCCCTATACATTACATGAGGTTACTGCCCCGGATGGTGTAACCCTTTCTGTGCAGGAGTGGGGCAATGCGGAAGGGCCGGCCATTTTGTTCATTCATGGTTATGCCCAGAGCCACCTCAACTGGAAAGAGCAGGTGGAGGACTCAGCGCTTACAGATGAGTTTCGGATGATTACCTTCGACCTTCGCGGCCACGGCATGTCGGACAAGCCCGAAGGCGCATCCTTTTATCGGGAAAGTGAACGCTGGGCC
>Ga0008836_100242_pt1 | contig 47238 bp, 36 predicted proteins | sample HotLakConsUCCR28_FD_62214 | JGI IMG/M metagenome (GOLD analysis project Ga0008836, IMG submission 62214) | Hypersaline microbial mat communities from Hot Lake, Washington, USA - Hot Lake Consortium UCC-R28 (Hybrid Assembly) ... | reverse complement strand
CTCCTTTATTATAAATGTCTTGATCTGCAATATTTACCCAACTGTTATATAAAACGCCACACTCTTTGAGTATTGGAATGGTGCTTTTTATTGAATGAATTGCATATTTCTTCCTCAAATCATAGGCTTCTTTTCCATAGATTTCTTCTAGAAATAAGGCTTCTGAATATGTTGCCATTCCTTCGTGGATCCAGATATCACAGTAGTCTTTTCCAGTGACACTGTTACCCCACCATTCATGTGCAAGTTCATGAATTAGAGTAGTGTTAAATTCTTTCCAATTATTTTTGTAATTCGAGCCCATTGCGATACCTGATTGGTGCTCCATCGCAGAAAAAGTTGACTCAATGAATTTACAACCATCCTCCCAAAAAGGAAATTCACCATAAAGCTCTTCAAACTTTCTTACTATGATAGGGGTTTAATCATAAAATTTACTAGCTGTATCTTGATTGTAATCTAATACATGAAATTGTAAATCTCTTTCAATTCCATTTATATCTGTATAGGGCTTTGTTAGCTCGACGAAGTGGCCCACATTAAAGGATAAACTATATGTATTGATATTATTGGTAATTTGATGTCTAAAGGTATTTGTTCTATGACCTGATAAGGAATCCCCCTAAATATAGGGAAATTACGCAAATATTCAACTATTATTTTCATTGGCTGGGAAGTTACAAGGCGCTAGGCGAAAATGAATTGACATTTTACAGTCTCTTTTAACTTTAGTAACGGGCATAAAAAAAGTAATTCATATTATTCAAAAAAAACCAATTACCTTCAATTTTCTTGGTAAATAAATACAAAAAATGGTTTAAAATACATAATCAAAGGCTCATGGCCCCACCTGCTACTCATCCCGCACCACTAGTCGTACTATGGTGCTTTTACTAAAAGCCTATTCAGTCGTCCAGCTCACGAGCAGTCCAGGGTTTGGTTCGTCCGGAGACCTCCTCCCGGGTTTTAGCTACCGTTTCGGGAGCTACAGGGGCCGATCCGTCACCAAATTCCTTGCGTATATAGGTGAGCACATCAGCGATCTCCTGGTCGCTCATTCCACTCATGGGAGGCATGGGAATGGACTGGGTTCCGGCACCGTATTGTTCTCCCGCTACGTCGAGGGGCCCGGTAAGCCCATGGAGCACGATTTTAATGAGCTTCGTTTCGTCGCCGGTGACCCGCTTCGAACCCAGTAGGGGTGGATACACCTTTGGCAGACCCTTGCCTCCTGGCTGATGGCATGACTGGCAGGCCTTTTCATACAAGGCTTCGCCGGTTGAAACGACCGCAGGTCCCTGATCCAGCAGCTCCCGCAGAAAGTTATTCTGAACCTCGGACAAGCGGTTGAGCTGCCCCTCCTGAAATGGAGTCTCCCAGAGCACCTGAAGGGATCTTGCACTCTGCCTCAAAGCGTACTGTAGAAAGGGGTCCATTTCATGTTCTAGAGCCGCAGTTACCACTTCTATCGCAGGAATCTCCCGCAGGTAGCTGGCGGCTATCACTGCCTCCAGCCGGACCCGGGGCTGGGCATCGTTTACCAGTTGCCTTAGGCGGCCAAGGGCTCCACCTTCCAGCCGGGAGCCCCAATCTCCCAGCACACGGGCACCATAGGCCCGAATCCGGAAATCCTTCGACTGCAACAGGCGATCGAGCAACTCAGGCCGGACAGTTTCATGCGCCTGGTATACTCCGATCAATTCGAGAAGAAACGGATCTTTCCGATCCTGAAGGTCCAACCCATCTGCTGCGGCCACCACCGTTTCCGTTGGTTGGTAATAAAGCAAGCGCTTCGCCTGGTAGCGCAACCACCGCTCCTGAGAATCCAGAAGTTCAAATAATTGGCCGGCATTCATCGAGGATAGATCGGGATAGTTAAAGGAGGACCTGGAATCTGCTTTGACCCTCCAGATACGGCCATGGGACTTGTCACGTCGGGGGTCGGCATAGCTCGCCTGGTAGTGGCCAATGATCGGGTTAAACCAATCTGCCACATACAAAGCCCCATCAGGCCCTACAGAGACATCCACCGGACGAAACGAATTATCGGAGGATGTGATCAATCGGGGAAGCTGTTGGGTAGCAAATCCGGAACCTGCATCCTCAAATTGGTGTAATTCCACCACAGAACCGAAGTATCCGGCGATTAGTGCCGCACCTTGTAGCGCTTTGGGCATGGCTGATGTTCCAATAATTGCAAGGGAGGTCGTTTTAGGCGAGGTCTCAAACAGAGGACCTACGTGGTGATATTGCTCGGGATTGTTCTTTTTGTAGGCCGTGTTCGGATCTTCATGGTAGCGGGAATCGTCTTGTTCCGGAAAAGGAACCAAACCGGGCACGGTCCAATAGCCTTCCGGGCGGTCTCCCGTCTTGTGAAAGACCTGACCATAGTCGTCAAATGCAACGCCCCAGCCATTGGCGCCCGCCATTCCCCCTCCGAAGAAACTCTCCAATTTTAGGCGGCGGGGACTATATCGCCAAACCCCGGCCCGGTCCAGACGGGCGACTCCATGCGGGGTCTCCACCCGGGAAATGGCGTGGAGTCCCTGGGTGAACCAGAGTGTTCCATCCGGTCCATGCGTAATGCTGTTTACCATTTGATGGGTATCGCCTACACCGAAACCGGAGAAAATTACCTGGCTCTTATCGGCCATTTTGTCTCCGTCGGTGTCACGGAGATATAGAATTCGATCGAAGTCGCAGACGTAGACCCCGTCTCCACCCGGTTCTATGCCTTGAACCATGCTCAGGTTTTCCGCAAACCGCCAGGAGCTATCTGCTACCCCGTCACGGTCCCGGTCCTCCAGGACCTGAATATAGTCCTGCGCAGGCATCCCGGCCAGGGTCTGCGGGTAGGAAGGTGAACAGGCTACATAGAGTCTTCCCTCCTCGTCCCATGCGAATTGCACGGGATTCACTACTCCTTCCAGCTCTGAAGCGAAAAGATTGACCGAATACCCTTCCGCAGTCGTGAACCCGGCCAGTTGTTCTTCTGCTGTCAAGGCATCGATCTCACTGTACACAACCGGAGCGACCGAGACTCCCGGTGCTTCTTTACCTGCGATCCGATCATAAATGACGGCATCTGCTTTTTCCACAAGAGGCAGTTGCTGCTCAAAAGCGACCTGCAACGAGGGCTCAGCCCCGGCACCCTGCCCATACATCTGATTCACGCGGTCTCCGTAGACAAAAGACCAGTTTGCCGGCCGCCAAAAATCGAACCAAAGGCGGTTTTTCTGAACGATGGCCTGCCGGACCGCCTCCGAAGGTATCTCGCCGATTTCAACACCCAACTGCCTGGCAATTTCCGCACTCACCCGGCGAAGCCCCTCTGCTGTCAGGTGGATTCCATTCTCAGTGAGCCGATTCCCGGAAGGCATCCTGGTCAGATCTACAAATAGCGCATTGCGTTGATCCGCAATTTTTTTCATCGATTGCACATACAACTGAAGGTCGTCATTCCTTTTCCTGAGGTCGGGTGCATGTGAAGCTAGCGGTTTCTCAAAACGGATGGGTGACACCAGGACCAACTTGTGGGTACGGCGGGTAAATTGATCCAGCAAGTGCTGGTAGGCTGCTTCGAAATCCGCCAGTCGGTCGGGTCCATCCAGTGCTTCCATCTGACCGAATTGGGCCAGTATCACCGTAGCGCCCACAGCATCCAACTGATCGCCCCAATCACCGAAGTTCAGGTCACGCCACTGCTCATAGACCACATCCCCCTCCCAGGCCATTGAGCGAAAACGGGGCCGTTGCCTGGCAAAACCTGCCGCCAAAAGCGACTCCAATTCGCCCGATCTTTGCTCTCGCACGAAGTTTTCCTGACCTACGAACACGACAACATCTTCTTCTTCCAACCGGAAGGTACCGTCTTCGAAAGCGGGAACCGGCAACCGGGTCTGTAAGCTTCCGAAACGACTCAGGATAGCCTCATTGGAAGGGATGACTGTATCATCCAACTCCTCAATATGCAGGTTGCGGAACGAGATTTCTGCTTTGCTGTCGCCATGGATCTGCAAGGCGATATGTCCTTCCTGTGGAATATCTTTCTCCTGCTCCTGATAGACAACGGTCTTTTCACCGTTGAGAATGATCGTCACCTGCTTGCCACGGGCAATGACTTCGTATTGGTTCCATTCACCCACCCGCTCAATCGAAGCAACGAAATCAGCGTCTGCTTCTGCCAAAAAGCGATTGCGCCGCGACTCATCATAGAGGTAACCCGTGTAACCTGCACCGATGTCTGCCTGGTAACCTGTCATCTCATTCGCCGGATTGCTGGTTCGCCGGCTGTGAAACTGCACGCCACCATTCACGAATCCTTCTGTGCCAACAAGGCGGTATTCGAGCCGCAGGTGAAAGTTTTTGTAGACCTTGTCCGTCGCCAGGAATTCGTTGCGCGGGTTCCCCTTTAAACTGCCACCCGTAATGACTCCATCCTTAATGCGCCAAACCGACCCTGTGTGGGCATTCCAGCCCCTAAATGACTGGCCGTCAAAAAATGTATCAGAAGGGACTTTGGACGGAGAACATGCCCACAGCAAGGATGCGAAGAAAACAAGCAGTAAGCACCCAACGTTCCGGTGAATAAACGGAAAATGGTTTAATGGGAAATTTACATGCGTCTGACTGCCTAAAGCGGTCATCCGGGATTTGGCGCTTTCGGTAACAGGAATGCTTAGGGCTTGGTATTTTTGGCTGGAAAAGCTTTTATTTTTTGGCATTATCATTCATGTTAGGTAACTAACTCCTTGGTAAAATTAAATTCATTAAGACCGTAACTTTGGCAGCTCCCTGCTGGTCGATTGGGGGCATGATGCAAAAGCTGTAGGGGGTAAACCGTACAGTCATTCTTTATGCCCCTATTTGACCATTATACAAATCAGAAATAGGGAAAATCAAGTCGTATTCGTTCCAGTTTCTGAATCCATATAGTCAACAAATATTTTCATTTTAATCTGTTTGTATTTTTTTCAAATTCAACATCTTCATGATAAAAAAATAACAAATCCATTTTTCCACTATTTTATTAATTTTTAACCATTTCAAATTTACAGAATCTCCATCTGAACTGAAAATCAAAGTATGCGGTAGGTTTATCACCATAAATCATTTCTTTTGGCTAAACTGCGTTTCAATGCAGTTTACCTCTTGTTTAGCTTTCGTTTATTTATTATTTATTTCAAAAATGGACTGAAAGTTCTCTTCAATTGATGAAATTTCTTCGTCAGTGATATCGTCAAACTCCTTCTGTCTTTTATTCTTTGATAGCCTACCGTTATTCTGATTTAGCAACTTGATCAATAAATCCACCTTGGTGTCTGGCAAAGACAAATAATTGTTTATATAATTAGTTATTCGGTCATATTTTTCTAAATAATCTAGTTCCTCTGGTATTATTTGCTCGATGGTTTCTTCTACACATTCGTATAAAAATTCCACCTGTTTGGTTAGGTCGTAATAACGATATAGATCAATTGTATTATTGAGGATTTTAACATTATGATCTGGCGTGGGCTCCCACTCTACTAATTCTATTCTTGGAGAAGAGTATGACTCTAGAATTGACTGGTATTCGTCAATCCGATTTAGTATGGCTGCTGATATGGGAAAAATCATGCCCCTTTTAGTATAGCCCATTCGAGTCAATATTTGATGAATTATGTATCTGTGTATGCGGCCATTACCATCAGAGAAAGGGTGAATAAATACAAATCCAAATGCTATGGTGGCTGCTGCTAAAACAGGGTCGTACGCTGACTCTTGCAGAAGTTTATTTGTATCCAATAGTCCTTTCATCAAAGATGGTAAATCAGTATATTTTGCTGATATATGGTCAGGTAAGGGAGAAAAAGTTTCGCAATCATGCTCTCCGATAAAGCCTTCCTGGGTTCTTAACCCCATATTCTTCAGTTTTTTTGTCCCAATAACTATGTCTTGAAGCCGCTCTAATTCTTCTATGGTCAGTTGTTTTTTTCCTGATTGTCCGATTGCTTTTCCCCAATTTCTTGCTCTAAGGTTTGGAGGATATTCTCCTTCAATAGCAAAGGAAGCTTTTGAGTCTTTTAATAACAGAAATGCAGCAGTCCTTCTAATGATATCTTTGTCCCTGCCATCTAAGCCTTTTTCCATTGAATCAGATAAATCTTTAGAAATGAAGTTTTCGATTTTATCTGTTTTATTAATCATGGAACAAAACCCTGGTGTCCCCGGTAAGTTATTTTTTATTCTGTGTCGGGTAGAGTTAATTGAAGAGCTTGTATATTGAAGTTTGGGATTGACAATTTCGACATATGTTCCTGCCTTGAGATCTGGTACGTCAAGCACTTTATCCATTAGCCATTCATACAGAAACCACACCTTTCTGCTGTATTGACTGGTTGGCGCTTTCTTTAGCATATGCCGAACAGGCTCGCTCCCTGTGTGCTGAAAGAATTTTTTTAGAATGTATAGATCAATTCCTTCGTATTTTATTGCAAAAGTTAAATGACTGGTTATGTCATTGTCAGGTTTATGTCTGATTGTAAATACTTGCCATTGGTCGGTATTGTACCGTTGATGTTTTTCAGTAATCATAGCAAGTCTGTCAGGTAAAGGAACGCTCACCCCATTTTCCTCAATAATAGTTACTAATAATGCATATCCAGCAAGAAATCCAGGTTCTGGAGTAGATCTTCCATGAAATACAGTTACTTGTTGTGAAAAACAGTTATTCATTATCCCTTTTTATGAAATACAAGTACAAATATACCATGAAAATCAATTACTTTTCATGAATTATGATTAATAATATGCTTATCTCATGAAATACAATTACATTCGAGAAGTACGGTTTTCTTATTTCCGGTATCATGCTTCCTGATTCCGGTGATCATCATGTCGTGGCGGCAGCCATTCGTTCAAAGGCAAATGTGATCGTCACGTTTAATCTAAAGGACTTTCCCCGATCGATAGAAGCCGAATACGGTATTGAAATTCAACATCCTGATGACTTTTAAATTAATGTTTATGAGCTTCATCCGGAAAGACTTTCTTCTGGATTATTTTTGTTTTCTTTCTTATTCTCGGTACGGAAGTACTCGGTTTATCAATTATTACCACCTGGCTGGGAAGCGTCCTGACCTATACACCGAGAATTTTAGCTGCCATTTTAATTGTTTTTGTGGGAATCATTGCCGGCAGGATGGTGGGAAAATTGATTTCCTCCGCTACGGCCCAGGTCGCCATTTCTTATGGCAATGTCCTCGGAAATATAGTGCAGTACACTATTCTCATCACTTCCATTATTATTGCCGTTGATCAGATAGGTATCGATATTGCTTTCCTCACACAATTGATAAACATCCTTTTAGCATCTCTTTTGTTCGGTGCAGCACTGGCATTTGGCTTGGGCGCTAAAACATCTGTCAGCAATATTCTCGCTTCCTATTACATACATAAACTTTCGGCCTGTCTGTGGTCATTGGCATCTCAATGGTGGTATCTATGGTCATTGCAGGATTTTCCGGAGCGGTCATCCCGATAATTTTGAAGTCGCTGGGACAGGATCCCGCCACCTCCTCTTCTATCGTGCTGACCACGGTGACTGACATCTTCGGATTTTTAAGTTTTTTGGGTTTGGCCACGGCACTGGCAGATGTGCTGAACATTGCAGGATAATTTTTCAAGGAATTTGGCGGGTCGGTTTATTCACGATTGGGTTGTGAATGCTGAATATTTTCCTTTTCAATGGTATCCTATATTTTGTGCTCCACAACATTGGCAGGGTAAGCAAATCATCAAAGAGTTGAAAGTGCTATTTTACAATTCATCGTGAATGTAATCCCCGGCAGAAAAAATAAGCGAGACGTATACAAATACAGGCAACGCTCCAAACCCATGCCATATAACGTGAGTTCGACCTATTTTCATAATAAAACCGTCATTCCGAGGCTCTTAGAGTGGGTAGGTGCGGAGGAAGCCGTCAGAAATGGTAATTTTGAATACTTTGCGGTAGCGGCCACAATTGAATCCGGGAGTTTTAATTTTGATTTTCTCCTGAATTCAATAGTCAATTCTTTTATTTCTGATCTTATATTAATTACCAGGCAATTCTTTAATAGTCCTTTGATAGTATCTTCTGCTTCCTGGGATATTTTAGGAAATGAAAGAAGTTCAAGTTCAGTAATAAATGAAATCACAAGTTCTTTGTCCGAGATCATTTCAATTACTTCCTGATCTCCCTTTAAAAAATAGAGCAGGATATTGGTATCTACACAAATTCTATTCCCACTCATCTCTCAACTTTCTTTGATATTCTAATGGATCAATGTCGGTTTGTAGCTTTCCTGCATATTTCATGATGTCTACTTTCGGAGACTTTGAAACAACCTCATTCACCCGTTGTTTAATCTCCTCTTTGGGAGTCCCTTTTTTAATTATTGTCACCATAACCTGATCTTTTTTACCCAATATAACAATTCTTTCAGGCTTTTGATCTTTCATTTTTCAATCATTTGGCATTGGCACCATCGGGATTCAGCCTGGGAACGGCGGTCCCTCGGAGATTTACGCATCAAACTTTCACCTAACTTCATAAAGATTATGATTTTCATATTTACTCTGGATATACCGGACTAAGCTGACCCCCAATCCGGAGGCTAAAAAATAGTGAAAAAGTAACTGTCAATCCGGCAGATGTCGTGCCCTTAATCCGGAGCATACAGACGGACACACGATGCCAGACGAACCATTGCATCCATTTGTTATCAGGAATTTACCCTGGGTTTGGAGGTAGTCAGGGAGCTACTCCAACATTCCAGTACTGTTCAAACCTTGGTGTATATAGGGGCGAGTGTAAGGAGTCCAACAATCGGCGGGCTATTCAAATAGCCAACACCTTGCTCAAAGGCCATACAGGTCCACTTAGGAAATCGCATTTTCACTTATTTCACTTGGTTCGTTTATTTCGTTTGCGTATATTTATCAGATCAAACACAAGACAAATGGAAACCATACAGAAAAGAACATCAGGAGACGATCAGAGAATAGCGTTACGTTCAATGACAAGGCTAAAAGAGGTTATAAGCAAACTGCATGCTGCTTCTCCCGGCGTTAAGATAAAAATTCAGGAAGCTGATGAGTCTATTACGATACCCAAGAAGGCACTTTCCCTACTCATGACGATCTTATCCAATATGTCAGAGGGAAAGTCTATTACCATCATTCCCACTGATTCTGAGGTGAGCACACAGCAAGGAGCAGATATGCTGAATGTATCCAGGCCTCATTTGATTAAATTACTGGAAAACAACACCATTCCATTCAAGAAAGTAGGGAGCCATCGAAGAATCTTGCTACGGGATTTGGTCACCTATGAGAAAAGCCTTCAGAGGACCCGAGAAGAAAAGTTGAAACTTCTATCAACACAAGCCCAGGAATTGAACCTTGGCTACGAATGATATATTCGTCGAACTTTATAGCTGTCCTTGACGCTTGTGTGCTTTACCCCGCTCCATTAAGAGACCTACTGCTCTCTTTCGCCGATTGTGGTCTGTATAAGCCTAAGTGGTCCGCAGAAATTCAAGAGGAATGGTCCCGTAACTTATTAATGAATCGCCCCGACTTGAAAAAGGGACAACTATATTTAACTGTTGAATCCATGAACCTGGCGTTCCCGGATTCCAATGTTGAGAAGTACAGTTCACTTATTTCCAGTATCATACTTCCTGATCCTGATGATCGTCATGTTGTTGCGGCAGCCATTCGTTCAAAGGCAAATGTGATCGTTACGTTTAATCTAAAGGACTTTCCCGGATCGATCGAAGCCGAATACGATATTGAGATTCAACATCCAGATGACTTTTTAACGAATGTTTATGAGCTTCATCCGGAAAAAGCAAAGGAAGCCTTCTGGAAAATGGTCAAACGACTAAAGAACCCTCCGAAGACCTACACCGAAGTTCTTGATGCCCTTTCAAAATCCAACCTTAAAGTAATCATTGAAAAATTAAAAGACGTGCGCTAAGGATGTTAACGAAATGGGGAAGCGTAGTAAAGCTTTCCTCTGTAAACCAGCAAAGCGAAAACATACTGATCAAGAGGCTGGCAAATCGCGCTGAATTAAACGGGATCGCCTATATCTCCTGTGTTGTGGAAAAGGAATAACGGGAGGATAATTTCGAATTTCACCAGATTCTGAAAACACACGATGCCAGACGGACCTTTGCCTCCATATGCTACAGGGAATTCAATCTAAGCCTGGAAGTAGTCAGGGAGCTGCTCCAACATTCCAGCACGGATCAAACGCTGGAATATATAGGAGCAAGTATTCGAACTGCAAAAATTGGTGGGCTGTTCAAATAATCTTACGCAAAACGAAAAGCATTTTTATATTTAAAAAACCGAAATTTTTCAACTATTTTAGAGCTTTATAGCTTTCCGGGTGCCTAAACATATCATGGAACTGATTGAAGTGAAGGTATTTAAACGACATGGGCGAAAAAAAGATATGGCCTAGACCGGCAAGTAATACGCTGGGATAATTTGGAAATGTGCAATTTCACCAGGCAATATCAATGAATTTTTGAAGATATTCTAAATGAGTAAAGAATCCCAACTGGAAGAAAACCTGATCAAGCAGCTGACTGCACTGAAATATACCCATAGGCCTGATATTGTTGACAGGAAAACCCTAGAACAAAACTTCAAAGCCAAATTTGAAGCCCTAAACCGGGTGCACCTCTCTGACAGCGAATTCCTACGCTTAAGGGAGAATATCATAGAACCAGATGTTTTCGTGGCTTCTAAGTTCCTGAGGGAACGGCAATACTTCCAACGGGAAGATGGAACGCCACTGCAATACACCCTGGTAAACATCAAAGACTGGTGCAAAAACGACTTTGAAGTCATCAGTCAGTTGCGCATCAATACCGAAAACAGCCACCAGCGATTTGATGTCATTCTGCTGATCAATGGCTTACCAGTGGTTCAGATCGAATTGAAAAAACTGGACATCTCTCCACGGAAGGCCATGCAGCAAATCGTGGATTATAAAAATGAACCGGGTAATGGCTATGGCAATACCCTAATGTGCTTCATGCAATTGTTTATTGTCACCAACCGTTCCAATACCATCTATTTTGCTAACAACAAAAAACATCATTTTCAATTCAATGCGGATGAGCAGTTTTTGCCCATTTATCAATTAGCGGACGAGAAGAACCATAAGATCCGGCACCTGGAACCTTTCACAGAAAAATTTCTGAAAAAGTGCACCCTGGGGGAGATGGTCAGCAAGTACATGGTGCTGGTTGAGAGCGAACAGAAATTGCTGGTGATGCGCCCCTATCAGATATATGCCGTAAATGCCATCGTAGATTGTATCCACCAAAACAGGGGTAACGGCTTTATCTGGCACACGACAGGAAGCGGTAAAACCCTGACTTCTTTCAAGGCCTCTACCCTGCTGAAAGACAATCCCGATATTGAAAAATGTTTGTTCGTGGTGGACCGGAAGGACCTGGACCGGCAAACCCGGGAAGAGTTCAATAAGTTTCAGGAAGGCAGCGTGGAGGAAAATACCAATACCGAAACCCTGGTGAGGCGTTTACTTTCCACAGACTATACAGACAAGGTGATTGTAACCACCATCCAAAAGTTGGGCCTGGCCCTGGATGGCTCCTATAATAGCCATCCCACTTCCTCTGGCTCCGCTCAGGGCAGGTCTCCCAGGGCAAGAAACTACAAGGAACGACTGGAACCCCTGGCGAACAAGCGCATGGTGTTCATCTTCGACGAGTGTCACCGATCGCAGTTTGGGGAAAACCATAAAGCCATCAAAGATTTCTTTCCAAATGCGCAACTCTTTGGTTTTACCGGTACTCCCATTTTTGACGAGAACTCCACACATAAAATCCGGGAAGACCAGTATGAATCCTATAAGACTACGGAGAGCATCTTCGAAAAACAATTGCATGCCTATACCATTACGCATGCCATTGAGGACCGGAATGTTCTGAAGTTTCATATTGACTATTTCAAAGGAAAGGGCAACCAAAACCCCAAGCCAGGCGAGGCCCTGCCTAGCCGGCAGGCAGGCATTGCGCAACAGGCTGTAGTCGAAGCTATCATGGATAAACACAATGCCGCCACCAACCAACGGAAGTTCAATGCCATTCTAGCCACCGCCTCTATCAATAACGCCATTGAATACTACCGATTATTCAAAGAAACACAAGCGCAACGACAAGCCCAGAATCCGGATTTTCAACCCTTGAATATTGCCTGTGTGTTTTCCCCTCCTGCCCAGTTGATTGCCAAAAATGGTGACCAGCAAAGCCAGAAGAATGCGGCTGACATCAAACAACTACAGGAAGATCTGGCCCAGGAAAAGGAAGACAACAAGCAAAATCCCGAGGAGAAAAAGGAAGCCTTGATGGAGATCATTGCAGACTTTAACCAGCAATACGGCACCAACCACAATATCAATGATTTTGATATATACTATCAGGATGTACAAAGCCGCATCAAAAATCAGAAATACAGCAACAAGGACGTTCCACACAAGGACAAAATTGATATTACTATAGTGGTGGACATGCTGCTTACGGGCTTTGACTCCAAGTACCTGAACACCCTTTATGTGGACAAAAACCTGAAATACCACGGACTGATTCAGGCATTTTCAAGAACCAACCGGGTGCTGAACGATACCAAGCCTTATGGTAATATTCTTGACTTCCGTTCGCAGGAGGAAGCCGTAAATCAGGCCATCACGCTCTTCTCCGGTGAAGATGGCGGTAAAGCCAAAGAAATATGGATGGTGGACCCTGCTCCCGTGGTAATGGACCAATACCAAAAAGCGGTGGAAGCTTTGGGTGCATTTATGCAGGGAAATGATTTGGCCAACGAACCACAGGAAGTCTACAACCTGAAAGGGGATGCTGCACGGATCGCATTTGTAAAAAACTTCAAGGAAGTGCAACGACTCAAAACGCAACTGGACCAATATACCGATCTGGATGAGCAGCAGCAGGCCGCAATTGAGACCATCCTGCCCAGGGAAACCTTGCAGGAGTTCAGAAGCTCTTATTTGGAAACGGCAAAACAACTACAGAAAATACAACAAAAGGAAGGGGAGGATGCTCCGGATGACATTCAACAACTGGATTTCGAATTTGTGCTTTTTGCCTCGGCTGTGATTGATTACGACTACATCATGGGCTTGATAGCCGATAGCACCCAAAAGAAACCCTCCAGGCAAAAAATGACCAAAGCCCAGGTGATCAGCTTGCTCAAGTCCAATGCTAACCTTATGGACGAAGAGGAAGACCTGACAGCATACATTGAGCAGGTGGATTGGAGCGTGGGGCAATCTGTAGATGAACTGAAGGAAAACTTTGAAACCTACAAAGTAGAGAAATATGACAAAGAACTGGCGGCCATCGCCCGCAAACATGGCTTGCAAACGTCAGACCTGAAAAACTTTGTAAGCAATATCCTAAGCCGGATGATATTTGACGGGGAAAAGCTTACCGATTTAATGGAACCTTTGGAACTGAGTTGGAAGGAACGCAGCAAAGCAGAAACTGCGCTGATGAACGACTTGGTACCGCAATTAAATAAATTAGCCCAAGGGCGTGAAATTTCAGGATTAGCAGCCTATGAGTAAAGATAAAAAACCTACCCTGAGCGGAGCAGAAGGGTTGATACCTGATTTGCGATTTCCTGAGTTTGAGAATGATGGGGAGTGGGAAAAAAAATATTTTGAAGAGTTATTTGAAATTGGAAACGGTAGAGATTATAAGCATTTAGGTAAAGGAGAAATACCAGTCTATGGTTCTGGAGGTTATATGCTTTCTGTTGATGATTATCTCCATGATGGGGAAAGCGTGTGTATAGGAAGAAAAGGAACTATTGATAAACCAATATTTCTGACGGGAAAGTTTTGGACTGTTGACACTCTGTTTTACACTCATTCTTTCAAAGGCTGTTTGCCAAAATACATTAATTATGTTTTTCAAAATATTAATTGGTTAAGGCACAATGAAGCAGGCGGGGTACCAAGTTTGTCAAAGACAAATATATACAAAATTGAAACTCTAACTCCCTCCCCACAAGAACAACAAAAAATCGCCTCCTGCCTTTCTTCCTTGGATGAGCTGATAGCTGCCCACCAAAACAGGCTGGAAGCCCTCAAAGAGCACAAAAAAGGCTTGATGCAGAACCTTTTTCCCCAAGAAGGGGAAATGGTACCTAAGTATCGTTTTTCGGAGTTTGAGGATGGTGGGGAGTGGGTGGAGAAGAGTCTCGGATCTTTGACTGACAAAATAGGTGATGGAATTCATACTACACCAAAATATGACCAATCAGGTGACTATTGTTTTATAAATGGGAACAATTTAATTGAAGGGAAAATTTTCGTAGATGAAAAAACAAAAAGAGTTTCGTTTGCTGAATTTGAAAAACATAAAAGAGATTTAACTGCCAAAACAATCTTTTTGTCAATAAATGGTACGATTGGCAATGTTGCTCTTTATAATTATGAAAAAGTTGTGTTAGGCAAAAGTGCTTGCTATATTACTCCCAATGAAGAATTGAATAATGTATTCCTCTATTATTCCTTGCAGTCTCCTAAAATAAGTAACTACTTCTTTTCAGAGTTAACAGGTTCAACAATCAAGAATCTTTCTATTAGAACTATAAGGAATACTGCCTTTAGTCTACCTTCTGAAAAAGAACAAAAAAAAATCGCTTCCTGTCTTTCGGCTGTGGATGAGCTTATCACCGCTCAAACGGAGAAGATAGAGCAGTTGCAGCAGCATAAGAAGGGCCTAATGCAGGGGCTTTTTCCAAATGTTAAAGATTAATGAAATGACACAGAATCAACAGCTACAACTGGGTAAAACCCTCTGGGCTATAGCAGACCAATTGCGTGGAGCGATGAATGCGGACGACTTCCGTGATTACATGCTTTCCTTTTTATTTTTACGCTACCTGTCACACAACTTCGAAGCATCCGCCAAAAAGGAACTGGGATCTGACTATCCGGCCGATACCCCACCAGATGTGATGTCAAAACTCAAAGCCAATTCACCTTTGCAAGTCTGGTATAATAACAATAAAAGTGATATTCCCGAGTTTGAAAAACAGATGCGCAGGAAGGTGCATTACGTCATTAAGCCGGAACACTTGTGGAGTAATATCACCGAGCTGGCACGTACCCAAGATGCAGAGCTGTTGATCACCCTAGAAGAAGGTTTCCGCTACATAGAAAATGAATCTTTTGACAATTCCTTCCAGGGCTTATTCTCTGAAATCAACCTGAATTCTGAAAAGCTTGGGAGAACACCCACGGATCGCAACAAAAAGCTCTGCACCATCATCCAGAAGATATCGGAAGGCATTGCGGATTTCTCTACCGATTCGGATACGCTGGGGGATGCCTATGAATATTTGATTGGGCAGTTTGCTGCTGGTTCCGGCAAAAAAGCCGGAGAGTTCTATACGCCACAGCAAATCTCCACCATCCTTTCTGAGATCGTCACCCTGGACAGTCAGGACCCCTCCACCGGGAAGAAGGGCAAGCTGGACAAGGTATTGGATCTTGCCTGTGGTTCAGGTTCCTTATTGCTGAATGTACGTAAACGCATCAGGGAAAGCGGGGGTACGGTAGGCAAAATCTACGGACAGGAAAACAACATCACCACCTACAACCTGGCAAGAATGAATATGCTTCTGCACGGCATGAAAGATACGGAATTTGAGATATATCACGGTGACACCCTACTCAACCACTGGGATATACTGAATGAAATGAATCCGGCAAAGAAAACGGAGTTTGATGCCATTGTCGCCAATCCTCCCTTCAGTTTGCGTTGGGAACCCAACGACACCTTAGCGGAAGATTTCCGCTTCAAAAGCCATGGTTTGGCCCCCAAATCAGCGGCTGACTTTGCTTTCCTATTGCACGGCTTTCACTTCCTTGGCAAGGAAGGAACCATGGCGATCATATTGCCTCACGGGGTCCTGTTCCGGGGAGGAGCGGAAGAACGCATCAGAACCAAACTTTTAAAGGATAACCACATCGATACCGTCATCGGGTTGCCCGCTAATCTGTTTTTTTCTACCGGTATACCGGTTTGCATCCTGGTATTGAAAAAGTGCAAGAAGGAAGATGATGTCCTATTTATCAATGCCAGTGAGCATTTTGAAAAAGGGAAGAGACAGAATACCCTGGGCGAAAAGCACATCCAAAACATCGTAGAAACCTACAAGTACCGAAAGGAGGCGGACCGTTATTCCAGGAAAGTCTCCATGGAGGAGATTGAGAAGAACGGCTACAACCTGAACATTTCCAGATATGTGAGCACCGCAGAGGAGGAGGAGAAAGTAGACCTGGATGAAGTAAATGAACGGCTGACTGCTATCAATGATCGGATTGAAATAAAAACTAAAGAACACAATGAGTACCTGAAAGAGCTGGGCTTATCCCCCATCTAGAAATTATGAAAATACAGGTAAATTTGTAGACATGATACCAGAAAAAATGAGGCAAAAGTATCTTTACAGAGCGTTACGGGAGGACGAAATTTTAGCGGGTTTTGTTTTGATACCCAAGACTTCGGAAGTATTCCAGGCGGATCCTGCGTTCGGTGTGGACGATTCATTTCCTCTGGAATATGGTTCACAAACAAACGCAGTAAGGCAGCACCAATGGGAACAAAAAGGTTTGCCAACGAGAGGTGTTTCTACTACCCCTCACTTAAAAAGGGCGCAATGGTATGGAGAAAAGACCAGGGTGGTTGTGAAAATTGATGTTTCCAAACTTGCAGATTTTCAAATACAAATGTTTGATGTAAACCAAACACTCAAAGATGAGCCGTCAAAAATTGCTGTTCCGGAAGATGAAGAAATAATTCTGGTCTGGAATCAGGTTGGTAATCTGCCTGTTGAAATAATTGCTGAAGTTATTTACCTTTAAAAGAGGCGGATATTCAAACTGTAAAGAATTTTTAGGACGAGACACTTTTTGTATCCCCTTCATGGGACCTGGCATAATAACAATCGACTAAATCACCTGCTAACTTACATAAACAACTAATTTTTAAAGTCCTACCTCATTGATTGTACAGCGATAACACTGATTTCTGTGTCAAAACAAATCAAATCATTATGACACGGACAACAGATTATTTTGCCGACTGTACCTCTTTAGATGAGGCACGTAAAACGTACTACCGTTTAGCGATGAAGTTCCACCCGGACAAAGGTGGTGATGAGGAGCTTTTCAAGGAACTGGCGAACCAGTTTCATGCATTCCGGCCCAGCCAATTCAAATATGAAAATGAATTCAGTGATTGGAGTTCGGCAGCTTATGCGGATATCATCAAAGCACTTATGGAAATACCCGACATAGTCATTGAGATATGCGGCTCCTGGATATGGATTTCTGGGGATACGAAAAACCGGAAGGACCAAATCAAATCAATTCAGCCAAATGACTACTACCAGCGAGGATTCTCCCCTAAGAAGGGCATGTGGTATTTCTCCCCTAGAGGCTATAAGAAGAGATCTTCGGATGAATTGGACATGGAGTCCATCCGGAACATCTACGGCTCTGAGGAGCTATGTAGTAGTTCGCAGAAGGTTATTAGGGAAGGGGGCTAATCTCCTTCCTTTTTTATAAATAGATTTTTTCAGCTCTATCCTTCACTGCCATACCCACTATATAGAATACCGCCGTGCTTTCCTGTATGGGAAAAGACCCCCGGCACATTTTATCCCAAAAACAGAGACCCACTTTTAAAAGGTATAAATTTAAGCCTTTTACACATCGAGTTTACTGTCATTCCCCATCCTTATAAAGACCTCTTGATTATCGCAAAATTTCAGCTACCGGTTTCTCCTGTTTTTTGGGAATTTCTTACACACTTAGGTAGTAAAATGAGGTTTTTGAGTCACGTTTTTAAACCTTTCAACTTATCCTGTACAGGCAACTTTACACACTTTCGGCAGGTCTGGTCAATTTATTGCAGGTAAATCGGAGAATCTGCGGTACTCGAAATGTTCTTCACTCCGACAAAAGCAAATCTTCACACCTTAAAACGTTCCACAAAAAAATGGTACCGTGATAAGTTAATAGGTTGGGGTAACACTCCTGAAAAAGGAGAGTTAGATATGGTATCACCGAACAATTTTTTGCTCCACTTTTTTAGCCCCTCGCCTCCCAATTTGCTTTTTTCTTCACTCGACATTCCTCCGTTCCTCGCTTCGGCTGTTCTCAATTTTATTTTAGTTTGTAGGGCCTCCAGCAGGTGGGCAAAATAAAATCCCTCAGCCAGTGTTTGGCTCGCCTAATAAGAAAAGGGACAAATATACAAGAAAATGGCCAATAACCTGTTTGCATGGTTGGGCTTAGTGCTCTTTCTCATTTAAATCTTTTCTCTGGGATTGCTTACCATAAATGAATGCAGAAACAAGGCCTATTACAGTTGTTCCTCCAATTATTCCAGCAACAGTATCATGTCCATTGGAGGCTAAATCCCAAGAAATGATCAAAGCAATAACTGCAATTATTAAGGCAAATACTTGGCCAATTCCACTTTGATTTAGTTGTCTCGTTATTGCGGTCTTTTCTAATTCAATCCTATGACCTGACTGTTTTTCAGCCATAACCATTATTCTCTCTGCTCCTTTTTCAATAATGCTATTATATTTTTCTAGGGTAGATGGAGCCGGAAGAGGTCCACTATGTGACTCTCTGATTGTTACAGACAGCAACTGTCTAAGAACTAAATTCCTTTTCTCTTTAGGAACTTGCTCTAAAATACTTTTAATTTCTAAAGGTAAACTAGATGAATTATTGTTTGGGTCTTCTTTCGAGTCTGCTTGAATACCTTTACCTTTATTTTTGTTACTCATCTAATTCTAATTGCAATTTATCCTTATTTTCAAGATTGAAATTTTCAATAGCATCCTCAATGTCATTCCCTACAACTCCCCAATCAGAACTAATTGCCTTGAAATCAGCTTCCAATCCTGACTTTGAAGAATTAAAATTGTAAAAGCTTCCTGCTAAATTAAAAATACTACCAACACCTGTTAAGTAATTGGTTGTACTATACAAAAAATCAGTTCTGTATTTTTTATTCTTTTTCATAGTTTTTTCCTCCAAAGTCAAACTCCTTCAAAATTAACCGAATTTTTCTGTGCTTTACAAGTTTAACTCGTTTTAATAAAATAAAGTTGCTTAGTCTCGAGTTATTCTTTTTGCATTAAGCCTAACTACTGGCTTACCGCAACCCTTGCGGTTATTTCCCTTATGCCCTATTAAGGAATCCCCGCTAAATATAGGAAAATTAGCGAAACCTTCAACTAGCATTCTCATTTTCATTGGCAGGAACGTTGCCAGGCGTGAGGTAAAATCGAGATGACTCTTTACATTCCCTTTTAACTTTGGGAACGAGCATAAAAAAAGTCCTGCCAGCATCAACTGACAGGACTAAATTGCCTTAACAATTTTTTGGTGAATCTGCACCAAATCTGCACCAAAATATTGTAACTACCTGATAATCAGGACTATTGTGGGCCCACCTGGGCTCGAACCAGGGACTTTCTGATTATGAGTCAGATACTCTAACCAACTGAGTTATAGGCCCGATAAAATAATTTTTCCATCCCCAAACAAGCTATCCATCAAGCCTTTCCATTTTGTTTTTTTTGAGCTTTTTACCTTGCTTTTGGGACTGCAATGTTACATATTTGATTTTAATTTCACAACATTAATCTTCATGAAAAACCATCCGGAAATCCAATTTTTAATCTTTGATCTGGGAAACGTCATCTATGATATTGACTACCAACGGACTTTCGATAAATTATATGCCAAACTACCCGGGGATAAGCATGCCATGGTGAAGGATTTTATGGTTTCTCCCATCCACTATGACCTGGAAACCGGCAAAATAGATGAGCCTGCCTTTAGAAATGGGGTAAGAGAGTACTTCTCCGCAGATTGGGAAGATGCCTGGATCGATGAGGTGTGGAACAGCCTGCTGGTAGATATCCCCCAGGAAAGGCTCGACCTGCTGCTGAAACTCAAACAAAAGTACCCCCTGTTTATGCTCAGCAATACCAATTCCATCCATTTTAAGGTAGTCGAACAGGCCTTTTTAAACCAACTCCCGGAAAATACCTGGCCCCATTTGTTTGACCACTTGTTTTTAAGCCATGAAATGGGCCTGAGAAAACCCGGAGAAGCCATCTACCAATCGGTACTTCAAACGCTGGGAGCCAAACCCGAACAATGCCTGTTTTTTGATGACCTCAAAGAAAACCTTTTGGGTGCCGAAAAGGTTGGCATTAAAACCTTTCATATCAATCACCCTAAAGCACTTATCAATTTTTTTCAGGATGTACAGTAACAGGGACTACCTAAAGCACGGATTACTCTTATTTTTGACCTTAATTGCCACCACACTTGCGGGTGGGGAATGGCTGTATGGCAGAAGCGTGCTTTCGGATGAAAAGCCGCTCACCTGGGAGTATTTTCTCCTGTCGCTGCAGTTTTCTATTCCCTTCCTGGGGATTTTGTTTATTCACGAAATGGGTCATTTGTTGACCTCCATTTACCATAAAGTCCGCTCCTCCCTACCTTTCTTTATTCCGGCCTGGTTGGGATTTATCGGAGCACCTTCCATCGGTACCTTCGGAGCGGTAATACAAATGAAAAGCCAGGTGGGCTCCCGTAAAAAATTCTTTGATATCGGGGTAGCCGGTCCCCTGGCAGGCTTCGTAGTGGCATTAGCTGTTCTTATCTATGGGTTTACTACCCTTCCCGAGGCATCCTATATTTATGAGATTCACCCGGAATATGCGGACCCAACCTATGATAAGGAGGCGGATGAAGACGTGATGGATATTCAACTGGGCTACAACCTGCTTTTCTGGATCATGCAGGAAACACTGGCCGACCCGGAACGAATGCCGGACATGGCCGAGGTCATTCATTATCCCTACCTGTTTGCCGGCTACCTGGCCCTGTTCTTTACGGCCTTGAACTTATTGCCTATCGGGCAACTGGATGGTGGGCATGTGGTTTTTGGAATATTTCCCAGGCACCACGAAACCGTATCCCTGGTAGCCTATACCCTGTTCCTGTTTTTTGCCGGACTGGGTGTCATCAACCCCTTTGAAGACCTGAATTACCTGATTTTTGCCCTTCCCCTGTATATTGGTTTCCTGTTTATCTGTTTTAGGAAAACTTCCCTCTCCCTGATGAACAAATGGATCATGGCGCTGGGTATCGCAGTGGTCCAATACAGCCTTTCAGGCATTTATCCGGGCATTGAGGGTTACTCCGGCTGGCTGTTATTTGCCTTTTTGGTGGGCAGGGTCTTGGGAATTAATCATCCAGAAGTACCGGATGGCCGACCGTTGGACCAAAACAGAAAAATCCTCGGGTGGTTGGCTATCCTGATCTTTATCCTCTGCTTTATCCCCAGACCTTTCATGATCGAATAAAACTCTCGAAAAAATCCCTCCCGACAGCGTCGGGACAGGCTCTTGCCCTCTTGAAAAGGGAGATTTGCTGAAATTGGAATTCGCTGCTGAATTTAGCCAATGTAATCAGCTTGGGGTATGGACAGGTTTTTTCAGACTACCAAGTCAAACGTAAATGAATCCCCCTTAAGGGGGATTTGTTTATGTTGGGATTTCTAGGTACGATTCTGACGTTGGGATTTGTTGCTGGACCTTATTTGTAGCGTAGCAGCCCTGTCCTTCCGTGGAATGAGACCTCACGAAATTTCAGTCTTCTTCTTCCAGCTCCCGGTAAGCCAGAATCCCTCCCAACACGTTCCTGACTTTCGGAAAGCCTTTGCTTTCAAGAAATTGCTTGGCATTGCCACTCCTGGCACCGGAACGGCAATGAATGATGATTTCCTCGTCTTTATGGGCTTCCAATTCAGCTAATTTATGGGGCAACTGGGCCAGGGGTATGAGCCATGCCCCAAGGTTATCATCTTCGTATTCATATGCTTCCCGAACATCGATGAAAACAAACTTTTCGTTTTTATCCAGTCGCGCTTTTAGCTCGTCTACTTCAATATCTTCCATGACTTATTTGACTATTATTCTTTTGGTGAAAGCGTTTTCACCTTGTGTGAATTTGATTAAATACATTCCTTTTTGAATGCCCGTAAAATTAAGAATTTCCCCATTTTTATCACCTTCCCGGGGGATTTTTATCCGCCTTCCCTGAAAATCATAAACCTCTATTTCATCCACTTCACCACTGACATAAAGCCGGTCTTGCACCGGATTGGGGTAAAGCAGCATTTCAGTCGCTGTCTCTTCCGAAACCTCTACGGGCGGAGAAGGGCTCAGGTGTGGCCGGATCATCAGGTTGCCGGCTACCTCCTCATTTTGCTGCCAGGAACCCAGCACATTATAGAAGACCTTTTCCCCTGTATCCCCACTCTTGTCCAGGCCTACATGAATGTATTCATTGGAAAACTGGGTAAATCCGACGTAAAAAGTTTCCTGAACCATGATATTGGTGTCCAGTGGAAAATAGGCAAATGAAGTCAATGCAGTATCCGGTGGAATGACCACTTCTTTTTGATACAAAGGTTCATTGTCCAGGGAATCCCAAACCATCAATTCTATGGCACTGCCCCTTTGCGAAAAATTGGTAAAATTGATACTGACCCCGGAAACATAGCCAGGATTCAATGCCTCATACTGCAGGGCAAGCATGCCTCCCCTTTGGTTGATCCCGGCCGCATAGTCGGGCGAACCATTGTCATAGGCATAATAATCCCGGAAAGGGATCAGCACTTTGCTGGTATCATTTACCCGGAAGTCTACCCCGGTATTGTACAAGGTGTCCTGCCCGGTAATGGCCTCCACCAAAAACCCATCCCCTGCACTCAGGCTGGTGATAACTTCCAGGTCAAAGGGATTATCTGCCATGATATCCACGGCTTCCGGCATGTTACTTGAAAACCCCCTTCGTTCCAATGCCTGGGGAACAGGGTTAAACGGCGTCCTCCGGTTGGGTTGGGCGATCAACCTACCGGTAGCCGCATCCCTGAGCTCAATGGTGTATTCCATGGCCCGGAAGCGGTTGGCCAGGTTTTTAAACTCCCCATCTACTGTTCCACTAATCAGTTCCGGGTCAAATTCAAAATGCGGAATGGCCTGGTAGGGGCTAAAGGGACTGCCAGGCAACCTGGTCAACGCCCTGTCTTCGGTATAGTTATCCTCCGGATCCCTTCCGCTGTTCAAAAATATATAATCGATGATCCAGGTATCAAAAGGGCCGGACAAGCGGCCACTATGGGCAAATTTAAAGCGAAAGTTTTCGTGATGGAATTCCGGGGGAACAGACAGTATGACCTGTTCAAAGCTTTCTGTGCTCAGCTCTTCTCCCCCCTGCTGTCGCCATACTTCCTGCCAGTTTTCCTCCCGGTCCAAATAGTACAATCCCAGCCCGTCATTTTCGTCCGGCATTTCTCCCTTGCCTCCTGCCTGCCAGAAAAAACTGATATACAAGGAAGCGGCCGCAGCTTCACTCAAATCCGTTAAAGGAATAGGCAAAGATACCAGTTCATCGCCTTCTCCATTTTCCAGCCGGCTTTGGGCATAAGGGTTTCCGTTTTCATCCACCCCATCCAGAAACACCACTCCCAATGTAGGGGGATCGATGCCTATGGTGAAAGAACTGACAGCGCCCCTGGATTCCCACCTTTCTTCAGAGATCAAACCCGAAGAAAAATCCTCCCAAAAGGGGAGCTGTGGCTGCGTTTGCTTTACCCTTTGGTTGGGAAAAGATTCCTTTTTTAAAAGGGTTGATTGGGGAACCGGCAATTGACGGAATTGCCCGTATCCTTTTTGATGAAGAAGGAAAACCGAAAACAGGAAAATGATGATGACCGATAAGCCTCTTTTTGACATCAAAAGTTTATTTCATCCGATAGTTCTGATACCCAAACATCTACCCTTTCTCCGGTTTTCATATCCAAACCTGCCGGAGGCAACTGCTTGACCACCGTACCCTTAGGCACCGTGTCCGTTTCCACATAGTTGATATTACCCATGCTCAAACCGGAGCCCAGAATTAAAAATTCAGCCTCTACATCATCCATTCCAATGATATTGGGCATTTCAAGGATCTGATTGCCCAGGCCATCACCTACCACCAGGTCTATTTGTGAGCCTTTTGGTATTTCAAATCCTTCCTTGATATCCCGGCCCCTGTATTTTTGTTCCAAGACCACATTGATTCCAATATCCGGTACATAGACGATATCCCCTCTGACCAGCCCGAAATTAAGTAAGATTTCCTGCGCATTTTTAAGTGGCGTGTTGACCAGGTTCGGCATGCGGATCAGGGGAGCATTTTTTGCATTCAGGGTGACATATATTTTCCTGTCCTGCTTTACTTTAGCTCCCGGTTTGGGGTTTTGCTTGAGCACTTCCAAAGGCTTGGCTTCGGCTACAAATCCGCTGTCAGGCGTAATCTCCAAAGCAAGTCCCCTGTCTTCCAGGTAGTTGTGAACTTCTTCATAATCAAACCCTTCCAAATCGGGTACCGTAACGGATTCCCCATGGTGGGTATATCCCGGTAAATAAACTTTAAAAAAAACAAATAAAAGTGCGAATAGAATCCCCAAAATAATCAACAGATGGGTTCCAATCTTTTTCAATCCTGTTTTTAAATCATTCATAGGCTAACAAAGGCAAATCCGGGATAAATTGAGAAAGGTAAAATGAATTTTTACCTTCCAGTAAATCCTACGGCAAATTACGGCTATAATTCCAGAAGGAGAATGATATAAACGTATTTTTTTGATTTAACGTCAATCCCCGTTATTTGGTATTACTGAACAATCAATTTTTTGGTGAAATAAACACCATCCCCGGAAACCTCCACAATAAACAGGCCGGAACCCAGAGATTCCTTCCCAAAGGAGTAAGTTTGGTTAAGGGTAGCCGGAAATTCATTATCGACAACCAATTTTCCGGAAAAAGTGTAAAACTTAATCCTTATATCTTTATGGGATTCGAGGTTAAAGGTAAGGTTCACGATGTCTTCCACAGGATTGGGATAAACCACCAAATCAATCGGTCCGGGATCCACCGGATCGGGATTGTCAGAGAAAAACAATTCTATGTCATCCAAATACAGGACGGCATCCGGGTCCGCCACCTGCTCTATCTTAAAATAAACCCGGACATCCTCTAATCCCGCATAGCGATTGAGATTGATATAGGTTCTTTCAAAGGAATCCTTGTCATCCGGAAATACCCCCGGAGCTCCGGATTGGGTCTGCAGCTCATTTCCGTTAGCTTCCCAGATTTTTAAACCGCTCAATCCTCCATTCCTGCTTACCCAAACCGAAAAAGCAGCCTCACTACTGGAGTCAAAACCTATGCCTGCCCAATGAAAGAACAGGCTGGCCCTTGACGTACCTTCCAGAGTGAATTCCGGAGAAGCCAGCCAATAGGCATTACCCGGTTCCATTCTTGCCATTCTCAGCAGGTCACCTTCCTGATTGCTTTCCGGATAGGGTTGCCAACCCGGCAAATCAGCCTCAGTATTGATGCTTACCCAGGATTCAAACTCATCCGACCTATCAAAAGTCGCCCTCCAGGGACTTTGGGTTCTGGAACTGTCTGCATAAAAATGATAATTCAATTGATCAGTCTGGGGTTGATTGGTTTCAAAATTGGGATCTCTGATTATATACTCCAACCTGTTTAATCCATACCGAAAGGGGTTCTCATTGGGCAGGGAAATTTTAACGTTGTCACCTACGTACAAATCTTCGGCTACATCAAATGTATCCTGAGATGCAATATTGGTCGTCCGGATAATCCTGAATTGCCTGATATCTACATCTCCGGTATTTTCCAGACCTAGTCTCTCCTCTTCTGGGAGCCGGCTGACCACAGGCATTGGATTATCAATACCGGTAAACTCAAAATTGTAATCAAATATTTCTTCCTGTTCAATGGCGACGTCTTTGATGAATATATTGTTTCCATAGCCATTGACGGAAACGAATGCGATGCGAACGTCCGGATTTCCGGCATAGGAAGAAAGGTTGAGCACTTCCCTCCTGAATTGATCAGGAGAATCGGGGAAAAAATCACGTGCCGTGGCGGGTTGTGTGGCCAGCCGGTCTTCGGATTTGTTGTAGGGGGCAGCCAGCAGATCAAAGCTGTTCCCACAATCGGTTGAAATGGCCACCAAAAGATTCTCCTGAATAGCGGGGTTGCTATAGGGGGCATAGGCCACCTCAAAAGAAAGTTGGGGGTTGGGGATTGAGGTCAAATCAAATCTGGGACTGATCAAATAATCCACTTCCCCGCTTCTGGTATAATTAAAATTATTGATGTAGTACAGGTCCTGCTGCTCACCACCAATCAACCTGCTGAGCCTTTGCCAGGTAATGGCATTATCCTCATTGACGATATCCCAATCTGTGGCAACCTGGTGTCCGGGATAAGCATAGGGTAAGTTTCTCCGCACGACATAATCTACAGAAGTTGTATAGCTATTATTAAATGGGTTCATATCGGAAGTCCCATTCACCTCCACGACTTCTACTTCCAGCATATTGTCTCCCTCTTCAAAAAATAAGGGATCCAGGGTAAGGATTTCAGATTCCTCACTGGAAAGATCCAGGTCAAACAACTGGGTATATTGCAGGTCTCCATTCAAAATGGCAGCTACCCTTACTGCTGAAATGTCGGATTTGCCCGTATTGACTACCCTTACCCGGGCGTCCACTTCCGAATCACAATTAAAATCGGAGGGGTAAAGAATCGCATCCATTCTCAGGTCCAGGTCGGGCATTTCCGGTTCCTGCAGGGCCCTGCTGGTCAACAGGGAGTTCCTCCTTGGGCTGAAGGCCAATACCACATCCATTCGCTCCACCTGACCTGCCGTGAACAAGCTCATACACTCGTCAGGTGTATAATCCATAAAGTTCTCAACCATGTCCCTGGAGCCACAGGATTCGCGGGGAAAGGTGATCCGGCAGGCCTCATTATAGAAATCTTGCAAAGGGGTATCGGCTACGAAATCATCCCGCTCACAGCTTCTACTCCCATCTCCCCAAATGTGTCTCAAACCCAGGAAATGACCCAATTCATGCGTGGCTGTCCTTCCTAAAGATCCCTCGTCAACATTGCCAATGCTGCCAAAATTATAGGTATCCACACCCACCCCATCCATCATTCTGGTAGTGGGGATATTATCCAAACCCTCCAATTCATCAGAAATTGGAAAACTGCCATAACCCAACTCCAGGCCAATCAGGGGAAGCACCCATATATTCAGGTATTCCTCCGGAGGCCAGGAGACCAGGTCCGCTACCAGGGCAGCATCCCTGGAGCTGTAGATACTTTTAGGTCCCTGAACCCTATTGATACCATTGGTGGGCAAGCCCTCCGGTCGCTGTTTGGCCAAAACAAACTCTATGTTGGCACTGGCCGCCACACCCAAAAATTCATCCGGAGTGATGGAAAAGTTTTCATTGCGTTGCTGAAAATCCTCATTGATGATCCGCATTTGATCCAGGATCTGGGCCTCAGAAATATTGGTACCGGTGCCTATGGGCTCCCCCTGATGGATGATGTGAACGACTACGGGAATTTGTCTGATGCCTTCATTGAGTATCCTGCTACCGGCCTGGCTTTGCTTTAGTTGGGCTTTTTTATCCTCAAACCAGGATTCGAAATAGGCCCTGGTTCCAAAATATCCCAACTGACTGGCCTGTTTTTCTTCCAGATATACCGCACCACATTGCTCAGTGTGCTCATGTTCGGGTGATTGATGGTCCTGGCTATGGGATATGGGTGCATGCCCCATAAAAAAGAAGAGCACCGGGACAGTGAGTCGTACCAGTGCTTGCTTTAAATTTACCATAAAGTTGAAAAAGAAGGTTCAGGCAACTTCGACATTCACTGCTTCTACCCTGTTGATCTCCGGGATGGCCTTTTTGATCGCTTCTTCCACTCCTGCTTTCAGGGTCATGGTAGACATGGGGCAGGAGCTGCAGGTTCCGGTCAATTCCAATTGCAAGACCATTTCCCTGGTCAATCCAATGACCTTAACATTTCCTCCGTCCGCTTCCAAATATGGCCTGATGGTGTCCAGCGCCCTTTCAATTTGCTCTTTATACTGATCCAACATGTTTATACTTTTACCTGTACTACCTCTGTTTTAGTCATTTCCGCATTTCTGATGGCTACCTGCCTGGCCACATTCTCCGCAAAAAGCCCAAAGGCTTCCGCTATAAGGCCTTCTTTCAAGACTGCAGGATAACCGCTGTCCCCACTTTCACGGATGCCCTGTACCAATGGGATTTCTCCCAGATAAGGGACTTTGTATTTCTCTGCAAGCTTCTTTCCACCTCCCTGGCCGAAAATATAATATTTATTTTCCGGCAGCTCAGCCGGTGTAAAGTAAGCCATATTTTCCACAACTCCTAAAACAGGTACATTGATTTGTGCCTGTTGGAACATGGTCAAAGCTTTTGTAGCGTCTGCCAAAGCTACCTTTTGTGGGGTAGTAACAATCACAGCCCCTGTCACAGGAAGGGTTTGCACCATGGTCAGGTGGATATCGGAGGTGCCGGGAGGCAGGTCTATCAATAAATAATCCAATTCTCCCCAGGCCACATCTCCGATGAACTGCTTCAGGGCTGAACTGGCCATGGGGCCTCTCCATACCACCGCACTTTCAGCAGGCGTAAGAAAACCAATGGACATCAGCTTTACCCCGTACTGTTCTATCGGCTGGATGATGTTTTTCCCGTTTTCCTGCTTCACTGCAGGCTGTTCTCCTTCTACATTGAACATGGTAGGGACGGAAGGACCAAAAATATCGGCATCGATCAAGCCCACCTTGGCTCCTGAGCGGGCCAGGGAAACGGCCAGGTTGGAAGCACAGGTACTTTTCCCTACGCCACCCTTTCCTGAAGCTACCGCAATGATATTTTTAACCTGGGGTAAAACAGGGGAATCGTTCCTGATGGTGGTCACATTGGAAGTCATGGTGATTTCCATTTGTATGTCCGGACCGAAGGCCTTCTTCAGGGCTTCCTCACAATTCATCCGGATCAATTCCTTTAATGGACAGGCAGGGGTGGTAAGTACTACCTTAAATGTAATCTTTTGATCTCCCTGCGTTTCCAAATCCTGGATCATTCCCAGGGTTACCAAATCTTTTTTTAAATCCGGATCTTCTACGGTACCGAGTGCTTTTAATATTTTCTCCTTCGAAATATCCATTCCTACGCTTTAATTTTCCCTGCAATTTAGGCTTAATCTACCATTTATTAAAATTTCAACCTGCATAAAGTACACTTCATTCATTCCAACCCTACAAGGAAACAAATAGTTTAATTTATACAACGCAACTTGCTTTACCATGTTTCAGTGATTAAGCTTATCTTTGGTGGTTGAAGTATCAATATGGCCATATCCAATCAAACTACAGACAAAGTAAAGGAGCGCATAGACATTGAAGAAGTTGTCAACGATTATGTGTCCCTCAAGAAAAAAGGACAAAACCTTTGGGCCTGTTGTCCTTTTCACCAGGAAAAAACCCCTTCTTTTTCTGTATCCCCTGCCAAGCAAATCTATAAATGCTTCGGATGTGGCAAGGCCGGAGATCCGATCCAGTTTATCATGGACATTGAGGGGATTGGATTTACCGAAGCCATCCGGCACCTGGCACAGAAATATGGCATTGAAATCGAAGAAGAAGCCAGCCAGGATCCGGCAGATGTACAAGCCTACAATGAAAGGGAAAGCCTTTTTATAGCCCTCAACTTTGCCAAAACGTTTTTTCAGGAAAACCTGAAAACCGAAGAGGGCCAGTCCATCGGTTTGAGTTATTTTAAGGAAAGGGGTTTTGATCCGGTAACCATTGAAAAATTTGACTTGGGCTATGCCCTGGACAGTTGGGATCAGCTGCTGGTTCAGGCCCAAAAATCGGGATATGAGGTTGAGAACCTGCTGAAGGCCGGATTGGTTCTTGAAAGGGAAAACAACCCGGGCCATTACTACGACCGTTTCAGGGGAAGGGTCATTTTCCCCATTCATAACCTGAGCGGTAAGCCCATTGCCTTTGGGGCGCGGATACTGACCCAGGATAAGAAGCAGCCCAAATACATCAACTCTCCCGAAACGGCCATTTACCACAAGAGTGACGTGCTTTATGGCATTTACCAGGCCAAGCAGGCCATCAGGCAGGAAGGAAACTGCTACCTGGTGGAAGGCTATACGGATGTCATATCCATGCACATGGCAGGCATTGAAAACGTGGTGGCCTCATCGGGCACCTCCCTTACCGCATCCCAAATCAAACTGATCAAAAGGTTTTCGGATCAGGTTACCGTATTGTATGATGGAGATGATGCCGGCATCAAGGCTTCTCTACGGGGCATTGATATGCTTCTGGAGGGAGGATTGAATGTAAAGGCCGTCGTTTTTCCAGCGGGAGAAGACCCCGATAGTTTTGCCAGAAAGTCCGGTAAAGCCGGTTTTCAAAATTTCCTGAAGGCGGAAGAAAAAGATTTCATCCATTTTAAAATAGACCTTTTTGCCAATGAAGCGGCCAATGACCCCATAAAAAAAGCAGAAGCTATCCGGCAAGTGGTGCTCAGCATATCTAAGATTCCTGACCCCATCATCCGCTCCGTTTATGCCAAAGAATCGGCCAGGCTGCTCGCCATGGAGGAAGATATCCTGCTGAGGGAGCTCAACCGGCAGCTGCTGAAACAGGAACAAAAGCCTGGTAGTCAGGCAGCGGCACCTCCCCCCGTGGAGGAACTACTTCCTGATTCTCCGGCCGAGGAAAAAGACAAGCTGCAGCCCAAAAATATAAAAGAGGAGCGGGAATTGATCCGGATTTTAATCAACTATGGATTTGAAAAGGTATCAGATGAAATGCATGTCTGCGAATACCTGCTCGAAGAAATCAAGGAGCTGCAATTCGATACTCCCGTATTCCAGAAACTCTTGTTGCACTACAAAAAAGCACTCTTGCAGGGAATACTGCCCAAGTTTGATTATTTCCTCAACACCAGGGACGGTGAAGTAAAAAAGGAGGTAATCGACATGATTGCCGAAAGCAGGGAAATATCTCTCAACTGGGAAATCAAACACCAGATATTTACAAAAAGGGAATCGGATGATTTATCGGATACTTCCTACCGCATCTCATTGAAACTTAAAAGTGCCTATCTGAAAAAAATGCGGCTGGAAGTTCAGGAAAAAATAAAGGATGCATCCGAATCCGAATTGAATGAGCTGTTGCCGGTGTACATGGAAATCACCCAGTTGAAAACCAAAATAGATCAGGAATTGGGCAATGTAATCCCTTCCAGGAATTAAACTAATATTTCGAAAAAACGGTTAAGCAAATAAATAATCGTAATTTTGCGACTTTATTTAATGAGATGAAGAAATAAAATGGAAGATACTTTTCACCTGAATACCATAGAAGAAGCCATAGAAGCTACCAGAAACGGGGAGATCATTATTGTGGTGGACGATGAAGATCGTGAAAATGAAGGTGATTTTATCTGTGCTGCGGAAAAAGTCACCCCCGAAATCATCAATTTCATGGCAACCCATGGCCGGGGTCTGATCTGTGCACCCCTGATTGAGGACAGGTGTGAAGAACTGGGTCTGGACCTGATGGTAGGTACCAACACGGCTGCCTTCGAAACCCCATTTACCGTTTCTGTGGACCTGATTGGGCACGGTTGTACGACAGGGATTTCTGCCAGTGACCGTTCCAAAACCATAAAGGCCCTTATTGACCCGGAAATACGGCCTGAAGAACTGGGAAAGCCCGGGCATATTTTCCCATTGAAAGCCAAAAGAGGTGGGGTGCTGAGGCGAACCGGACATACGGAGGCTTCCATAGACCTTGCCCGCCTGGCTGGCTTACAGCCGGCCGGTGTGTTGGTGGAAATCATGAATGAGGACGGCACCATGGCCAGGTTACCGGATTTGGTACAGGTGGCCAAAAGGTTCAACCTCAAATTGATTTCCATCAAGGATCTGATTGCCTACCGGCTCAAAAACGAAAGCCTGATCAAAAGAGAGATCGGAGTAGAAATGCCTACAGAATGGGGCGATTTTGACCTGATCGCTTACCGGCAAACCAATACGGATGAAATACACATGGCCTTGATCAAAGGGCAATGGGAGGAAGGAGATACGGTCATGGTGCGCGTACACTCCTCCTGCATCACCGGGGATATATTTGGTTCCTGCCGTTGTGACTGCGGACCCCAATTGCATCAGGCAATGAAAATGGTCGAAGCGCATGGTAAAGGCCTTGTCTTGTATATGAACCAGGAAGGCCGCGGCATAGGTTTGATCAATAAACTGAAAGCCTATAAGCTTCAGGAAGAAGGCATGGATACGGTACAGGCAAACCTTGCCCTGGGATTCCCCATGGACAAAAGAGACTATGGCGTAGGGGCCCAAATCCTCAGGGATTTAAATGTGACTAAAATCAAGTTGATTACCAATAACCCCACCAAAAGGGTGGGGCTTTCCGGATATGGATTGGAGATTGTAGATACGGTACCCCTGGAGATCAATTCCAACCCCCATAACGAGCGGTACCTGCAAACCAAGCGGGATAAAATGGGCCACCAGATCATGCGAAAGTAGCCTACCGCAGGTTTTTAACTCTGGTTACTTCAACATAAGCTGATAATTTTACGTATCAGGGGTAAAAGCAAAAAGTAATACAGTCATGAAAAAGTGCATCTATCTGCTATCCTATCTGTTCCTATTTGTCAGCATTGCTGGAGCCCAGGAATTCCCCTCCCAGGTTTGGCATGATGGGAAGGTTTTTCTCAGTACGGGGGAAATCCATGAGGGAAAGGTAAAATATGACCTGGAGGCCAATATCGTTCAGGTTCAGTCCAATACCATAGAAACTTTCAGCTCCGCTTCCATCAGTCATTTTGAAATTTATGATGAAATTTATGGAGGCATCAGGATATTTTATAGCCTGCCCTATGCCCTGAACTCTGACTACCAAACGCCCATATTCTTTGAGCTGCTTACCGAGGGAGAGGATATTACCCTGTTGTGCAGGGAATACATTACGGTGGACAATAGAAACTTAAATACCATGGGAATGCGGGGTATGTACATGAACCCCATGTGGGGTATGCCGATGATGGGAAGGGGATTTAACCGGCTGGATTTTGATTTTTATTTCCTTCAGGATCAGAAAATCTATAAATACAGCCAGAAAAAGAAGGAGTTGCTTAACGATTTTATGGACGATAAATCTTCTGAAATGAAACTTTACATGAGAAAAAACAGGCTTTCTCATGACAAAAGAGGAGATTTATTGAGAATTACCGCCTATTACAACCAAATAAAAAGAAATTCTTAATGTCAAAACCTTTAATTTTAGTCTCCAATGATGATGGGATCACTTCCCGGGGAATTCGTGTACTGGTAGATGTAATGAAAAAATTGGGGGAGGTAGTGGTGGTAGCACCTGACAGCCCCCAATCCGGCATGGGACACGCCATCACCATTGGTAATACCCTTCGCCTTTCGGAAGAGGAGATTTTTCAGGATGTTAAAGCCTATAAATCCAGTGGTACTCCTGCTGACTGTGTAAAGCTGGCCAAACACTATGTATTGAAAGACAAAAGGCCTGACCTCATTGTCAGCGGGATCAATCATGGAAGCAACACTTCTATCAGTGTTTTGTATTCCGGCACCATGTCTGCCGCCATAGAAGGAGCCATTGAAGGCTACCCCTCCATTGGCTTCAGCCTTTGTGATTACAGTTCAAATGCAGATTTTTCTCACGTAGAGGCCCATGTGTACCAGATCGCCAAACAGGTATTGGAATTTGGCATACCGAAAGGAGTTGCCCTCAATGTAAATTTTCCACCAAAGAGAAATGAAGCCTTAAAAGGCATCAAGATTTGCCGGCAGGCCCGGGCCAAATGGCAGGAAGATTTTGAAGAAAGGTATGACCCCAATGGAAGAAAATATTTTTGGATGGCAGGTAATTTTGTCAATTTTGACAAGGGAGAAGACAACGACGAGTGGGCCATTGCCAATAACTACGCCGCTGTAGTGCCCTGTCAGTTTGATATGACCGCCCACCACGCCATCCCCCAAATCAATAACGATTGGGATTGGGAAAGCATCAAATCCGGTTTTTGATACAGGTATTTAGCGCTTTTGTAGCACAAAACTGCTTTTACCTTTGGGAGGAACGGATGGGTATTCAAAATTAATCCTGTAAATGGTATCCCCCCACTTCTGCTCTATCCCTTTATCTTCAGGTTCAGTTAAGGCTATTTTCTCCACCTCAGCGACCATGGAAGCTGCATCATAAATCAGTTCAAACGGAATGATATTACCCTCAGCATCTTCAAAGGGGATGGACAACTTTCCCGGCTCCAATACCCTGGCCGGATAAATGGTCATGAGATGCTGTACCAGGCTGTTGGATTCGGTTAATTGAAAAACATCATTCACGGTCACCTTCTTGCCCCTGTCCAATTTCAACACCCGCTTCCAGGATGCAATTCCTGCGTTTTCGGGGTAAGCTTGCCCAATATCCAAAGCCATGGTACTGCTGTTCCTTTGGGCTTTATGGTCGACATTTGTTGCCCGGTACTGACTCCCGGGTAGTTGGGTAAATCCATTGATAGAGGGCAGGTTGTGGTGATCGGAACGATTGTACCAAATGCTGTAGCGTTCGTCACTGAAGGTTTTCCGGGTATAGGTCCCTCTACCCACATCAATCAAAAGGGGAAGGCCATCGTAGTACACCACATAATTGCCGATGTCATTGTGGTTATGGCTCTCGTCATTATGACCTCCTTTGCCGGCAAGAAAAAAACCATCCGTGCTTTCCTCCTTATCTCTGGCAACCATTACCTGGATGTCAGGAAGCCAGACATCCCTGGGAAATGGCAGCCCTTTTTCGGCATTGCGGAATTCTTTCTGCATGAATACCTCAAAAAAGTTTCTGAAGTAATGGAATCGGGGAAGGTCAACCTTATTTTCCTCTCGGTAAAAGGCGCCAAATTTCATCATATCCGGATCCTGAATGGCCTTGCCATAGCGATAAATCATAGAAGCTGCCATGTTGGGTTGGGGATCTGCATCTGCGAAATTCAGGAAATAATCTTCACTGATCTGCGCCCGATAGATATATTTCCCCATGTTTTGTACCTTTTCATCCTCATACACATATTGAAAAGCACCATCAGTGGCCAGGTCAAGCAGGGAAATATTATCAAAAAGGGAGGCTGCAGCCGCCCCCCAGTAGCTGGGCCCTTCATCGCATCCTCCATCGGATGGATAGGGATTCAGAAACTCATCCAACACCTGCATGGCCCGGTAAACCAGTGCGGTCCTTTTGTCCTTGTCCTGCTCCAATAAGAGTGCGCTGTTGATCCAGTTGGAACAAATCCAGGGATTCCAGTTATTGGGAGGCCTGCCATTGGCGTTGGCTGCCATCCAGCCATGGTGTTGGTTCATCAATGGTTCAAATATGCGGGTTTGCGTTTCATGGCGTATTCTTTTTCGTATCTGAGGCGAAATTTCATCAAACTTCTCCCCGAAGAAATAATCTGCCCAGCCCAGGTAGGTAGCTGTTTCCGCAGCAAATAAATCCACAAATGGCCGGGTCACATCCATCAAACCTGAATATTCTTCGGTCTTTGGCAAATGGGCAGGAACTCCCCAAAAAGATTCCTCACAAATGGACCAGACCCCATTGATGATGGGATCAATAAACCTGCCTTCATTTTCATATAATTCGGCCAGGATCATGGTGCCCAGGATCTTGCGTTTTTCGAAAGTGATGGCCTGATATTCGTTTCTGTCCCCTGTTCTGTCTATCAATAAGGATTTGGTGGCCGGAATATAAGGCCAATCATAATCTATGTGCTCATTTGCCTGCTTCAGGTAGTCCTCCATCATTTCCTGATCAGCATTCATCCAGGCCGATCGCTCATTGAGGCCAGGAAAAGGTTCCCAATCTGCCAATGGAATCAGCAGTTGGGAAAGTTCTTGTTCGGTGTACTTTTTACTGATGAGGTGCTGTGCCTCTGAAGCAAAAATACCAGTAAAGAGCGTCAGAATGAAAATCAGGTTTCTTTTTAGATTCATGTTAAACTGGGTTCTATTAGATGATAGCATTTGACTGTGATGGGTTAAAAAAAATCACCAAGTTGCCACCTTTTTTAAAATCAGTGCTGATTTTTCTCTCCGTTACCAATGCCCATTAGGCCACAGCCTATTCAATCCTTAATATACAAAAAAAATTTTTGCCGGAAAGCAATCTGTGTGATAGAGATCACTTCTTAGGGAGCAGATAGCGGGTAACATTGTAAATAATTAATGTAGTAATCCTATGAAAAAATCTGCTCAATCTCTGCTTTTACTGGTCAAAGGGGTACTGGGTTTGTTGCTGACAATCTTTATGTTGAGCTTGTTTGTCATGGTTCTGGTTATCCTCCAATTTGGAACAGGTGGAACTGTTGTGCAGCCAAAAATGACTAATATAAAAGATCCCGAAAAACCAATTGTGAAAACTGATTATAGCCTGATTTCTACAGATGATCTCTGGCAGGCACCTGACTGGAGTACAGTGATCGAAGAGCCCAATGCCAAACAAATTCAATATGGCAGGGAATTGCTGGTGCATACCGCCGAATACCTGGGTCCCCAGGGAAAAGTAAAAAAAATATCCAATGGGCTGAATTGCCAGAACTGCCACCTGGAAGCTGGTACCCTTCCGCTGGGAAATAACTTCGGGGCTGTTGCTTCCAGCTATCCCAAAATAAGGGCCCGCTCGGGTCAAATGGAAGATATTCCAAAAAGAATCAATGATTGTTTTGAAAGGAGTCTCAATGGGCAGCCTTTGGAGCGGGACAGTGAAGAGATGGAGGCCATGGTCGCCTATATGGAATGGCTGGGGAAGGCGGTACCTAAAGGCACCCGACCCCATGGAAGTGGCATTTATGCGGTACCTCTGATGGAAAGGGCTGCAGACCCGCTGCTGGGAAAAACCGTCTATGACCAACAATGTGCGAGTTGCCATGGTACTGGTGGGCAGGGAATGCCACAGCCGTCGGGGCAAGCTTATATCTATCCTCCCCTTTGGGGAGCCAACAGCTACAATGATGGTGCCGGCCTATACAGACTCTCCCGGTTTGCCGGCTTTGTCAAAGCCAATATGCCACTGGGCGCAACGTATAAACGTCCACTACTCAGTGATGAAGAGGCCTGGGATTTGGCCGCTTATGTCAATTCCATGGAAAGACCCTCAAGAGATAAATCTGCTGATTGGCCGGATATTTCCAAAAAACCCATGGACCATCCTTTTGGACCCTTTGCAGATCCTTACCCGGAGGCCCAACATAAATATGGTCCCTTTCAACCCATATTAACAGCTAAAGATGAAGAGCAATGAAAAAATACCTGATCATCATCTATTTATTCACCACTTGGCTTCCCCTGAGTGCCCAACAAGATTCCACCGACTGGAAAACAGATGTTGAGTTAGGCCTACGGTCTTATTTTATGAGTACCAGCTACATAGGAGATTATAAAAATGACCATGCCTGGGGACAAATGGCCAGGGTGGCCCTTAGCACCAGGCTCCCTTATGGATTTGAAATCAATGGGGAGTACCTGGGCTTTTTACGTATATTGAGCTCTGACCTCACGGCACTGGACCCCAGAGTGCCCAACCTCAACCGCTATGAGGTTGGCCTTTTTGATGTCAATCATTTGGATCGACGCATTTTTGGAAAAATTGGCAACCTGAACCTCGCTTTCGAAAAAGAAAAATTCCAGGCTAAATTCGGTAGAATGGAAATCAACAGCCCTTTTATCAACCATCAGGATGGCAGGCTAAGCCCAACCTACGTTGAAGGTTTGCGCTTAGGTCTTCAACCCAGGTCAAATGTTAATTTGACGAGCCACCTTATCTGGGCAGTCTCTCCCCGCTCTACCGGAAATTGGTTTCCCTTGAGGGAAAGCGTGGGCATGTATCCCGTAGGCAGGGATGAATTTGGCAATCCTTCCAGTTATTTTGGCAATACCCAGGTGGATTTTGTACATGTTTTGGACGTCGACATTAGCCTAAAAGACCAGGCTAACCTTCAACTCAATCACACCTATGTTCAAAATATTTACAGTAGTTTTCTGGCCCAATGGGACAAAAATTGGAACATCCCTGACTCCAATCTGAAGGCAATCACCGGTTTACAGGCTTCCTTCCAGCATGGGATCGGTAACGGGGGAAATGAGGAGGTTGACCTTCGTTACAAAAATCCGGAGGACTACCATTTGATCCTGAGCGGAAGAATAGGACTTCGGTCGAAACAAAACCTGTGGCACCTGAATTATACCAAAATACAGGGCAAGGGTCGTTATCTGAGCCCGAGGGAATGGGGAAGGGACCCATTCTATACCTTTATTCCCAGGGAACGGAACGAAGGATTGGGATTTGTGGATGCTTTCAGCAGTTATTTCCAGCATTCCCTGGCCCAAAAGCCAGTACAGCTGTACACCTTTATGGGACTTTATTTTCTACCCGATGCTGCCGATGCCAGCCGGAATAAGTATGCTGTACCCAGCTATGCCCAGGTCAATTTGGGCATGCGCTACAATATGAAGGAATGGGTTGAGGGGCTTAACCTGCATTTGATTTTGATGGGAAAAGCGGCATTGGATCAGCAAAACCTCAAGCCGGCATGGGTTTACAATAAAGTCAACCTTTTTCATGTCAATACCATTTTAAATTATACCATTCCATGGAAATAATTAGTGAACTAAAACTTGAAAAGTATTTGAAAGATAAACCAGCAGTTCTGATTTATTTTTATCAGGAAAATTGTGGGGTGTGTCAGGTATTGTATCCAAAAATTAAACAATTAATTACGGACGAATTTCCGAAAATTGATTTATTGAAGCTGGATGCCGGATGCCACCTGAAACTTGCGGCACAGTTACGGATGCTATCGGTTCCAGGGATTTTGTTTTTCATGGAAGGAAAAGAAGTTTTTAGAAGTAACGGTTTGGTGAGTATTACCGAAGTAGAAGCGCAAATTGCACGCCCCTATGGATTTTTATACTCCGAATAAAGATAGAAGCTACAATCAGCTCCTCGGGATTTATAATCCCGTGGCACAGACCGGGGGATTTGTAATCCCCCAGACGTGAACGCAAAGCAGGATTACAAATCCTGCCTATCTGTGGTTCGACATTACAAATGTCGAACAGCATAGCTCCTCGGGATTTGTAATCCCGTGGTACAGATCGGGGGATTTGTAATCCCCCAGACGTGAACGTAAGCAGGATTACAAATCCTGTTTATCTGTCGTTCGACATTGCAAATATCGAACAGCATAGCTCCTCGGGATTTGTAATCCCGTGGCACAGATCGGGGGATTTGTAATCCCCCAGAGGTGCACGTAAGCAGGATTACAAATCCTGTTCATCTGTCGTTCGACATTGCAAATGTCGAACAGCAGGCCTTTTTACATCCCCGTTAGTTTGACCTCAATAGTTCCTTCTCCATTGTCCAGGGTCCAGGCCGGGACCCTAATCTCCAGGCGTTTCAAGCCCTCAATTTGCCGGTCTAATTTGAGTGGTGCGGGATCCAGGGAGACCACCGATACCATCAAATCCGGATGGGATAAATTGTCCAATTTTACAGCTTTTCCCTCCTGCCTGAGAATGGCTCCGCCATCGACAATTTCCACCTCAGCCTGGGTCATCATTTGCCAGGTGATCATTTTGGTATTTTCATTGGCCACCACCTGATCTTCGATCAATAGGGATTGCTCATCCGGCCGGCTAAACTTTCGGTGGGCTTTATCAAGCTTACCGCCAAATACAGGGGTCAAATCAAATAAGGCATCAGGCTGGGTACCTTCAGAAAAATTCTCCAAACTGGCAAAACCTTCGTTAACATGAAGCTCATCATTGACGGTAAGGGTACTGTGTCCATAATTATTTTTGGTCAGCAAAGTCCAGCGTTCACAATCCTGGCACCGACCCCAAAGGTCAAATCCGGTTATTTCCAATTCGTTGTAGGGCTGGTTTCCCGGATCAATGACCCACCTTACCCCATTCAATTCCCAAATAAAGGAACCGGCGTCCATGTTGCCATGGCTGATGGTAGCTTTCCCCCCTTTTCCCCCAAAGTAATAGCTATTCGGAGCATCCGAATCATCCCTGAAAATGACGATAGGATTGGCCCCGTCTCCCTTCCAGGCAGTAGGAAGGCTTTCCTCTGAGCTGGCTTCAAACTGGGCCAGCCAGATCAGGCCTGCGCCGGCGACACGGTGGAGTTTGCCCATGTCAGCTGGGGGCTGCAGGAATTTTTCCTTTTCCAGGTAGAGTGGATTGCCTGTTTTGGTGCCAAACCAGGCCAGTATGATGTCCCCTCCTGTTCCATGTTGATCCCCGCAATCCGCATAATTGTAATACCAGCCGGATGGGGCGATACTGAGCTTCCTGAAATCCGCACTGGCTTTAAAAGCAGGGTATTCGGCCAATCCAAAATCAGTTCCAAAGGCAGATTCCAACATGGCTGAGGTCAACACCGAAAAGGCGGTTCCATAACCCCAATAGGTGGACCCTTCCGGGTACACACCGTCCGGTCCATACTCTTCCAGGGCATGTGGCATGCCATCCAGGGAACGGGAAATGGTCTTGGCAGCCAATTCCGGATCCTGGTCAGCGATCATGATGGATGCCGCAATCATGCCTCCATTGCAGACCTGATTCCAGTTATTGGTACCGTCGATCCAGCCGTGGTTGCCCTCCCAGCTGGGTGCTATACCCTTTTCAATCAAAGCAGTTTTGGCCAGGGCAACCGTGGATTTTGGCAGATCCTTCCCTACCCAATCGATGGCCAGGGCTACTGCCGTTGCCATTTCCGCTACATCCAGAAAGTGGGAAGGGTTCCAGTCCGAAAAGTTGGATACCGCCAGCAATTCCTCATTGATTTTATCCAGCATCTTTTGGTCTTTCTCAATGCGGTAGGTGATGGCCAGCACATTCATCCGGTGCAACATGTCCCTGGAAGTACCCAACAGCCTGCGGCCCACCATGTTTCGGGTAAGTACCGGCTCTTCCAGCACCTTCATGGCATTGGCCTTTACGGCTTCAAAATAATTGGCTACCAGGGGCTCTTGCTTTATTTTTCGCTTCAGGTTTCTTTCCCAGGCCGGGGTAAGGGCCAGTTTCGGGCTGCTTTTGCGCAGGTTGCGCCTGATGTAGTTTACGGTGATGGGATTTTCCAGCTTAGGTGGATCCTGGTTGATCAGGGGATCAGCAGCATTCATTGATGCGATTGCCGGTACCTCTGCAGGTACTGCAATTATACCTGCCATCAGGAATAGAAACAGAATTAATTTTGGGTTTTTCATAGTTATTAAAGGTTATTCAATAGTTCATCATGGGTTTCATCAGCGTAGGAAAGGTCCAGGCATCGGTTTGAAGGCTTTTGGAATTGTTGCGGTGGGCTTCCGGATCCACATAAAATCCCCGAACATTAAAATCTTTTAATGCGTGGTGCTCAGTACTTATGTCAGCATAAGCCAAAAGTTCCTGGTAAGCTTCCCAATAGGGTTCTTGATGATTCTTGAGTTGGGTTTTCATGAAGTCGATCTGACTTTGGGGATGCATCACCTGGCAGGTGCCGGCTAAACCCTGCAAAAGAAATCCAATCAGCATAATGCTTGAAAACAGGCTATGGTTGGACATGCTGCAATATTTTGGGTAAAACAGTGAATTGACTATTTTTCTGCTTCTTTAAAGATAAACAATGTTTAGATTTTTGACCCGCTCATCTCCTTCCGCTCATGTAAAATAAAGATAAAAACCTGCCCTTAAAAGGACAGGTTTTTGGAAATTTAAATGGTATCGGAATTCCCTCAATCAGGAAGTTATTGTTCCCATCCCGGATTTTGTCCCAAATTGGGGTTTTGGGCCAAATCATTGAGCGGAATAGGCCAGAGGTAATCCCTGTTTTCATCAAATGAAGGATTTTCCCAGTCCGTGTTTTTGTACACATCGATATAGGTCTTGCCATTATCGGGATCTACACTGGTGTGAATGATCGCATTCTCGTACCTGGCTTCAGCTTCGGCATTCCATTGTATACCCATATCAGGATTTTCCAGTTTCTTGCCCTGCTTCCATCTCCTGATGTCATCATAACGGAATCCTTCACCAAACAGCTCAATCCTTCTTTCCCTCCTGATTTCTACCAGCAGCGATGAAATACCATCTTCGGCATACCTTGGATCCATAGGAGGATTGATATCAAGTGGTGGCATGGCCACCCTGTCTCTTAGCAAATTGATGCTCATGTCCAGATCGGACTGGGTAATTTCACCCAATTCCGCTTTGGCTTCTGCATAGTTCAGTAAAGCTTCAGCAAAACGCAGGATAATAGCTGGGGTTTCAGCAGTATTATATGCTTTTCCGATCATATCATCTGCATTGTAGTGTTTGATCACATGGTAACCGGTAGAGGAAGTTCTTCCTCCCTGCATGCCCTGAATCCTGGGATAATCCCTTCCGTCTGCATTGTGGTACATGTAAAATTCAGAATCATCGGGATGCAGTACAGTTTGCCTTAACCTGGGGTCTCTGTTTTCAAAGACGTCTTCGATGGAATCATCTCCCTGATAAAGGGGAGACAAGGTAATGGGTAAACCATCTTCACAAAGGTAGTCCTCCACCGCATTTCGGGTAGCTCCACCTGAGTAAGAATAGTAATTTTGCACATGGTTGGTTAAGATGCCCAGTTGATACCTTCTCCATACCATGACTTCCGGATTTCCGGAAACATCCAAAACACGGTGATAGGCATTGTAGTCATGCTCCGGATCTCCGGTATTGTACAGCATATAGGGTCCGTTTTCGATCAACTCCTGTGCTGCATCCGCAGCTTCCCTCAACCACATATCTGGGTTGGATCCTCCATGGTATTTTCTCCAGGTGCCTTCAAAAAGGCATACCCTTGACTTTACCAGTAGGGCAGCCCAGCGATTAAGGCGTCCAGGTTCATTTCCATCTTCCCAATTATCTGGAATGTGCTCGGTGGCAAAATTCAGGTCTGCCAAAACGTTGTCCATTACCTCCTCACGGGGCATTCTTTCTGCAAACAACTCTTCGGAATCTATGTTCAATTCTCTGTCTACCCAGGGGGCATCGCCAAACATTTTGACGATATGGTGGTAAAACCAGCCGCGAAACAACCGGGCTTCTCCTACATATTTGTTACGCACTTCATCAGGAATAGCCGCATTGGGATAGTTTTCCAGACCAATGTTGATGGCCCTGACAAAATTCCAACCCCTATAGCCATACCACTGGTTACCAATCCCGGAGGAGTTAGTCGGTACAATTTGCCGACCTGCCCTTACCTGCTGAAAAGGTCGGTGCCTTTCATGATTCGGCGCCAGGTTATCGGCAAATCCATCCACAAAATAATAACTCGCCAACTGACTGCTGAAGCCATTGTGGTGTCCCAGCATGATAGGTATATCGATGTCATTTTGGGATAAATGGTAAAAGGTATTGTTATAGGTAGCCAGGTCATTTTCCGTATTCCAGAAGGTTTCGTTACTGACCTGGTCCAGGGGAAATCGTTCCAGAAACTCGTCATTACAGGCGCCCAACATGAGGAAACTCAGCAATACAAGCCTGAAATATATATTATAGTTCTTCATTATTTCTTGCTTTTAATGGTTTAGAAAGTAATCCTTGCACCCAGGGTGTAAATACGCTGCATGGGATATTCTATGGCTCCAGCCCAAATCGTCTCGGGATCCAATGGCGGCCGGATAGGCGAATACTCCCAAAGGTTCATGCCTGCGAAATAAATATTGGCACTTTGAAAACCGATGGATTCCATCCAGCTAAGCGGCAGGTTGTACCCAAGATTGACATTTTTCAGACGGATATAACCTGCATTCTGTAAGAATCTGCTTTGGGGCTGAATGTTCTTCTTATCATTGGTAGAAATATGAGGATGAGGGAAATAGGCATCCCGGTTATCCTCAGACCAGGAGTCTGTGATAAAATATTTCTCCACATGCCCGGCATTGAAGGGGAAAAACCAGGTCCAGTTGCCGGAAGTAGGCCAGTGATCCCTGCTCCAAACTCCCTGAAAAAACAGGTTCAGGGTGAAGTTTCTCCATTGCAGGTTATTGTTGATACCAAAACTATACCTGGGAGTTGAATTTCCTATGATCCTCCTGTCACCTGGATTTTCCAGGGTATTGTTTCCCGGAGTAATCCTGCCGTCCCCATTCAGATCTGCATACTGAATATCACCCGGTCTCCAGTTGGCTCCAAGGTTAGATTGGTCTGCAGCATTATCCACTTCCTCCTGTGACTGAAAGATTCCCACTGTTTCATAACCCCAGATCTCATTGAGCATCTGTCCTTCATAGTATTGATTACCGGAAGGAAGTGCTCCCGAAGGATTGTCAAATCGGGTAATGGTCGCCTGCCAATCGGACAAGGCCAGGGTAACGTCATAATTCAAATCAGAAGCGAATTGATTTTTATAGGTCAATTCCATTTCCCAACCATAGGTCCTCAAATCAGCTGCATTGGATTGAGGGGCTCCGGTACCCAAAAGAGAAGGGTATTCCTGCCTCATCAACATATCCTCAGTATCTCTTGTAAACACGTCAAAGGCACCACTCAACTTACCCCCGAATAGGGCAAAATCTACTCCAAGGTTTTGGGAAATAACTGTCTCCCAGGTAAGTGTGGGACTGACCAGCCCAGCCGGAGAAACAAATGGGGTTCGTTGTCCTGCAGACATCATAAAAGAAGATTGTCCGATGCCCATGGTAGGGATGTAGGGATAGAAATTATTACCCAATAATTGGTTCCCCAAGGTCCCGTAGGAAGCCCTGATTTTCAATTCATCCAACCAGTTGGAAGAAGCAGCCATCCAGTTCTCATTGGAAATCCTCCAGCCTACAGACAAGGAAGGGAAAAATCCGAAGCGGTCATCAGTAGGGAATCTGGATGTTCCGTCATATCGACCATTGGACTCTATCAGGTAGCGGTCATCAAAGATATAATTTACCCTGTAAAAAGCTCCTCTAAGGCCCATATGGTTTTGTCCACCAAATGTTTGTTGCATACCTATGGTCGAATTCAGGTCCTGGATCAAAGGGGTAATCAGGGTGTTGTTTTGCGCCCGCACATATTTATTCTGCCCCCACTCCTGGTTATATCCGATCATGGTATTCAGTTTGTGCCTCTCCGGTAAGTCAAATTTATAATCCGCCACGGCATTGATCACATAATACTGATTCATGTCATTGCGCTCATTGATGAAGTCATTACCGCTAAACCCAAAGTTGGTCATGTCATTGGGGTTTCGCAGGTCATTATTGACAATTTCTACCCGGCTGGCCACTTCCTGCTGTGTTCTGTTGTAAAAGTTGTAGGCAAAATTACCTCTTATGGATAGCCCTTTTACCGGGGTAAGTTCTATACCCTGATCCAGCCAAATGTCATTGGATCGCCATTGATTTCTGCCTCCATCTTCCAGGTAGGGCCAGAAATTGGTGCCTCCGAAATACATGCCGATATACTGCTCGTATTGCTCCCGGTCTCCCTGTTCCCGATAAAAAGGTAAATCAGGAAACTGAATGGGCATAATGGGATTCACCCTGGCCAGTGAGTTGATATTCACATCCCAGTTGTAAAAGTAAGGTTTATCACTTTTTTGGGTATTGACAATTACCTTCTCTGTCAGTTTCAACCAATCAGTCACCTGGAAATCTCCTTTCATCAATACATTGTACCTTTTGAAATTTTCATTCCGATCGGAATTCAAATACCCATCTTTATTCAAATGCCCGAAGGAAACAAAAAAGCTTGAGGTCTCGGATCCTCCGGAAATGGTCAGGTCATGCTGCTGGGTAGGAGCAAAATCCGTCATGATCTCATCCTGGTAATTGTTAAAACCATAAAACCTTAAGGCATCATCCACTACCCGCCATTCATTTTCTGGAATGGGATTCTCGGACCATCTCCTGGTTCCTTCCACCCAATCCGGGTCATAAGAGGGCACGCCATTAGTACGCTCATTGGCAATGTTTCTGGCATTGACAAAGTCATGCGGATCTGTTACTGGGTCCATGTTGAAAATGGGCTTGGCCATGGAAACCTGACTGTTTAGGCTCACATTTACTTTACCTTCCTTGCCACTTTTTGTGGTCACCAGAATCACACCAAAAGCCGCCCGGGCACCATAAACTGCCGCTGCAGAAGCATCCTTTAGCACGGATACACTTTCAATGTCATTTGGATTGATCTGGTTCAGGTTCATGGGAACGTTGTCCACCAAAACCAAAGGCTGACCTCCATTAATGGAAGTAAATCCTCTTACATTAAAGGATGGACTTTGGGAAGGATCACCATTTCGAGGTTCAATATTTAAATTAGGAATAACTCCCTGCAATCCTTCTGCTACATTGGCCACCGGCCGGTTAACCAATCGGTCTGATCCGGCCACCCCAACGGCGCCGGTCAGATTGACCTTTTCCTGGGTACCGTAACCTACCACCACCACTTCATCCAGCGCCTGAGCACTTTCTGTCAGGGTGATATCAATGGTAGACCTGTTGTCTACCTCTACCGTCTGGCTTTCAAAGCCAATAAAAGAGAAAACCAAAGAAGCATCATCGGGAACCGTTATGGAATATTTCCCATCCAGATCCGTCGCAGTACCTATAGAAGTACCCGGAACGGATACGGTAGCACCGGGAATGGGTTGACCATCCTGATCGGTTACCGTACCAGTGACAGTCACATCCATTGCTTTTTCCAATTTAACTCCTTCCAGTGACTCATTGGAAGCCAAAGCGGGTAGGTTGTTTTCGATGTTTTTCAGATTCTTGTCCAGACCTGCATCCTGGGCGATCAGCCCTCCGGAAACCAGGCAAAACAAGATTGCCACCATTGATGATATCGGTTTCATCAGGCCGCAATAAAGTAACTTTTTTTTCATAATGGATTGTTGTTAATTATTTGTTGAAAATAGAGACCTGTTTAGGGATCTCGTGGTTTTTTGAGGGAATCAGTTTTCCATAGGCTATAATATTTGATTGATGAACGGTAAATAATAAGTGATTAATAATTTTATAATATTTTGTTTTT
>Ga0008836_100234_pt1 | contig 48934 bp, 42 predicted proteins | sample HotLakConsUCCR28_FD_62214 | JGI IMG/M metagenome (GOLD analysis project Ga0008836, IMG submission 62214) | Hypersaline microbial mat communities from Hot Lake, Washington, USA - Hot Lake Consortium UCC-R28 (Hybrid Assembly) ... | reverse complement strand
CTCCTTTCAAAGGAGAGGAACCAGAGTCTTGTCAAACCTCTCCTTGAGAAGGAGAGGTGCCGCAGGCGGTGAGGTTTCCCACATGCCAAAACTCCACTTCTGAATCTGGATGAGGTTTAGGTACCAGCTAGATAACGGATGCGGGCTCTCAGACCAGCAGAACGGTTGCTTCTGCCGAGACGCCACAACTCCCGAAACGCTCGATGTAAGCTAGGAATGAGGATCCTTTAACATTCAATTTCCGCGAAGAATAGACCTGACCGGACAAGGAACAGCCGAGACGGCGATCCCAACTTATGGCATTTCCATTCCCTAGATTTAAAAAGAAATAGCCTGACCCTAAAGCCCCCAAGGGTCAGGCATCTCACCTGTAAGGACGCTAAACACAGAATGATAGACTGCTCTAAATTGCCCCCAAGAGCAGATTGGTCATCCCGTTTGCGTTCTCCAGAATTAACTCTATTGTGGTCGCTCCCAGCCCCGATGACTTCGCAGAAACCACGTAGAAGCAGATAAATTGCTTCTAAACTTCCGGCTTGCAGTCCGTAAAACTACGTTTGAATTTCCGAAACAGTTGCCCTGAGGGTGAGCCCGTCTAAATCGCTAAAGCCAACTAGACGCCTGGATTTCACAACAGGGTGAGCCCAGATAACCCTGAGGGAGGGTGTCTGATGGCCCTTGCTAGACGTGTTGATTGCTACTGGAATGCGGGCAGCACCCTGGATTCATGATCCACTCCTTCACTTATGTAACGCCCGCATTTCTCCCCCGAGCCATCGACTCCACCGCCGCCGCTTGCCTTGAACATAGCCGTTCTCTCAGGCACCCGCATCTCTCCCTTTTCAGGGCTTGGAGGGTCGCGATCGCGCCATGGGCCGTTGCTCTGAAAATGCCGCTGTTCCGCTGAATGAGATAGGTTTGAAGGGTTCAGCAAGTTGATAGACAGCATGGAGCGATATTTTGCCACCGTTGCCAGAGGGCTTGAGGCCGTTGCGACTGAAGAGCTGCGAAACTTGGGGGCGACAGAGCCGCAGCCAGGTTTTTGTGGAGTCGCTTTTGCGGGCGATCGCGAACTGCTTTACCGCATGAATCTGTGGGCCAGGCTGCCCTTCCGAATTTTGGTGCAGGTGGCAGATTTTCCCTGTCGGGATGCCGATGATTTGTATGCTGGGATCCAAAAAATTGATTGGGAGGCTTATCTTCGACCGGAGTTAACGCTGGCAGTGACGGCTACCGGCAAAACTCAGCAGCTCAACCATACTCATTTCACGGCGTTGCAGGTCAAAAATGCGATCGTCGATCAGCAACGCGATCGCTTGCATCGACGTTCCGACGTGGATACGCAGGATCCCGATGTGCAAGTTAACGTCCATTTGCACCGCGATCGCGCCACGGTCAGTCTCGATAGTTCGGGGTCGAGCTTGCATCGACGGGGCTATCGTCCGGCCATGGGCACAGCCCCGCTCAAGGAATCTCTGGCGGCGGCGTTGGTTTACCTATCGGGTTGGCAGCCTCAGCAAGCCTTTTGTGACCCCCTTTGTGGCTCGGGTACCTTGCCCATTGAGGCGGCGCTGATCGGGCTGAACCGGGCTCCGGGGCTGTTTCGCGATCGCTTTGGGTTTGAGACCTGGCCGGATTTTGATGCTCCGTTGTGGCAGCGACTCCGGGAACAGGCTCAGGCAGGGCAAAAGGAGAGTTTAGCCGCACCGATTGTGGGATGCGATCGCGATCGCGACGTGATTGCTCAAGCCGAGACGAACGCGCAAAACAGTCAAGTTGCCGCTCAAATCACTTTGCAAACCAGCGACCTCGCCACCGTCGAAGCGCCTGCTGATAGCGGCATTCTGCTGTGCAATCCCCCCTATGGTGAACGGCTGGGACGGGACGAAGATTTGGGCGCATTTTATCGGCTATTGGGAGATGTGTTGAAGCAGCGGTTTAAAGGCTGGACGGCGTTTGTTTTGAGCGGCAATAAATCCCTGGCGCGGTCAATTGGGCTGAAGTCATCCCAGCGCATCCCCGTGTGGAATGGCAATCTGCCTTGCCAACTCATGAAGTATGAGCTGTATTGAGGGGCTGACGGCTGAACTGTCCAGACGGTGAATCCGGCAGGGATGCCGCGATCGCCAGTGCCTGTTTCAATAGCCGCCCATGAGCGGCACTGGAGTGAGCAAGTACCATGCTGAGAGTCCCAGTAGCGTGAGTAGCGTCAAGCTGAGGAGCAGGAGGGGCAGCGATCGCCGAAGGGTGGGCCACATAGGTTGAGTAATGAACTTTTTATTGAGGACTTGGGGGCTTGTGCTGGCTGTTTGCCGTCAAAACCTTCTACGATGATTTTCCAGGATAGGCGAGGCGTTGTCATGCTAGTGGTGGAAGGCATTTCCAAATCATTTTCGGGATTACTTGCGGTCGATGACTGCACGTTGGAAATTCCGTCTGGCTCCATCACGGGGATCATTGGCCCCAATGGGGCGGGCAAGACGACGCTGTTCAACATTATTGCCGGATTTCTCCCACCGACGGCGGGGCGGGTGTGGCTGGGCGATCGCGACGTGACAGGACTGGCCGCTCATCAACTTTTTCATCACGGGTTGGTGCGCACGTTTCAAATTCCCCGTGAGTTTGGCCGCATGACCGTGCTGGAAAATCTGTTGCTGGTGCCGCCGGCTCAACTGGGGGAAAACCTGTGGTGGGCTTGGCTGCGCTGGCGGCGAGTGCAGCGGCAAGAGCAAGCGCTGTATGACAAAGCCGCACAGGTGCTCGAAATCCTCAATCTATCTCGGCTCCAGGATGAGCTGGCGCAAGGGCTGTCGGGGGGGCAAAAAAAGCTTCTGGAACTGGGGCGGGCGCTGATGGTTGATCCCCAGGTGCTTTTGCTGGATGAACCGGCGGCGGGTGTCAACCGGACGCTGCTACGAGACTTGACGGCAATCATTCGCCAGTTGAATACCGATCGCGGCTGCACCATTTGCCTGATTGACCACGACCTCGATTTGGTGGGGCAATTGTGCGATCGCGTCATCGTGATGGCCCAGGGCACGGTGCTGACCACCGGCACGATGGACTCGGTGCGTCAACATCCTGAGGTGCAGGCGGCCTATCTTGGCAATTTGTAGGGGCCAGGCGACGCAGCGATCGATGCTGCTCCCAGCGTTGATACGGTTTCGCGTCCACGATCACTTGGTCTGTTGCGAGGGTCGCGTTAGACCTTACCCCCCTCATTCCCCCCTGCCCTATGCACCTCCTCTTTGACCTCGACGGCACCCTCACCAATTCCCAATGGGGGATCACCGCATGTATTCGCCATGCGTTTCAGCAACTCGGCCAGCCACTGCCGGGGACGGCCCTCACGGAGTGGATTGGCCCCCCGCTGCAAGAGTCGTTCACAACTGCTTTGGGATGTCCTAAACGGGCTGCCGAGGCCGTTGGGCTGTATCGCGATCGCTTTGCCACCGTGGGGCTCTACGAAAATGAGGTGTATGCAGGCATTCCCGAAATGTTGGGGGAATTGCAGCGATCGCCCCATGTCGCCTGGGTCTGCACTTCGAAACCTCGAGTGTTCGCCCAAAAAATTGTGGAACACTTTCAGTTGGCCCCGATGTTTGCAGGGGTTTACGGTAGCGAATTGAACGGCGATCGCGCCGACAAAGCGGACTTGATTGCTCACTTGCTAGCGCAGGAGCAGATTCCGACGACAGCGGCGATCATGATCGGCGATCGCCATCACGATATTCACGGGGCGAAACAAAACGGACTGCGGGCGATCGGGGTGACCTGGGGCTTTGGCTCGGCCACCGAACTGACGGAGGCCGGAGCCGATAGACTCTGCCATACGCCCAAAGCGTTAGGGGACGCGTTGCGATCGCTACATAACAACTAGTGACTTCTTCTAGAGACTCTTCATAATCATTTGCTTCACATACATGTCTAATTTAGACAAAGTTATATGTGAAGATATTTGTTTGTTCGGTATAACTATTTGGAGACTGGGCACTATCAGCATACAAAACATCTGTTGAATTCCTTGCGGCCACCAACATTCATCTCTTTAACCAATCATTTGCTTGAGTAAATAAGGTTTGCTTAATATTGGAACTTCATGAACTCAAAATTGTAAAGAGATTGTGGAAAAGCCAGTGAATTCTTTTTTGGTAATGCTAAAAATAACATGTTGAGCACGGAGTTTTTAATATGACTGCCAGTAAACCTGAAGGAGCTGACAAGAAAATTGCAGCAGGCATTTTAGGTATTCTACTGGGTGCATTTGGTATTCACAAATTCATCTTGGGATACTCAACCGAGGGAGGTGTCATGTTAGCAATAACTCTAATTGGCATCTTCTTGACGATATGCACGCTTGGACTTTCTCTGTTTGCTCCCACTGTGGTTGGGATCATTGGTTTGGTCGAAGGTATTATTTATCTAACAAAGAGTGATCAAGAATTTGTGGATACGTATATCAAGGGTAGACAACCCTGGTTTTAGGCCTAAGTGCTCGATTCACATCTAAGAATATCTTGAATTTTGCTTTTGACAAGAAAAATAAGATAAAAATGCACTTAGAGCTGTTGTTTGGTTGATTCGAATTTCACTGACCGTCAGTTTTTCGTTTATGCTCAGACCTGGCTAGGCTTGATGTTTAACCCCTTCGACAACTTGAATTAATCTGATATGACTTGTAGGGATCTGGAGCATCTGAAATTTCCGCTGATACGTTATTCTGCAATAGCCTGCTTGAGTTTACCTATTCTAGTTTCAATTTGGCAGGCTGCTTTAGGCTATGATTACTCCAGTGAAGACTGTGAGTTTCAAGCACTTTTAGGATTCCCTTCCCCTAGCTGTGGACTGACGCGGTCTTTTATCGCACTCGTATCGGGCAACTTTCTCCTATCTATCCAGTATCATATATTCGGTCCTTTCTTTTTCGTCTTGTTCGTTAGCTTGATTGGTTTTTTTTGCTTTGAGCTGCTGACGCAACGTTCACTCTTCAATATTTATTCTTGGATTTTTGACTATAAGTCAACGCTGACAATAGTTTCAATTATGTCCTTGTACTATGCGATTAGAATATGTGCAAGATACTCACTTCTGGGATTGCCAGCTTTTATCGATGAAAGTTGGGTATGGCAATTCCTTAGCGAAGGAGCACTTAAGATTTGAAGGGCAGGAATAGATTTGTGAAAGTTTTATTGATCAAGAAAGGGTATTTGCTAGGACTGGTGTTGACCGGAGGCATTTGTTTGAGTTCTATTGCAAGTTTTAACCTCAACCCCGTAGTGGAGGTGTTTGCGCTTTTATCACCCTTGCAACTTTTGGCACTCATTTACGTTTATCTGTGGTCAACTAAAAATGAGCAGAAACCCGAATAAGTTGTTGATTGACTTTAAGTGTTGCGAATACTTAAGTTTTATTCCTATTGCTTTATAAATCCTGCTTTGGTGGTTGAGCCGCTGTCTGCAGAGAATTTATTTTATAGAGTGAATTTGGTTTGAAAGCTTGAGCGAGGATATAGCTAAAAACTTTTGCAAGATGAAATTTCGCTCTGCAGGTGATAATCCAATATTTGCGGAACAGCCTACGGTGAATCAAGTCAAGGTGATCGCCCCTCAACGTCTGCGATCGCCCTTTTGGCGCATCGTCATCTTGACAGCGATGGTCAGTCCGCTGGCGATCGCGGTTTGGGTTGAACGGGGGGGGCGATCGTTTCCATTTCCGCCCTGCTTATTTCAATGGGCCTTTGGCTTTCCGGCTCCGAGTTGTGGCCTGACCCGCGCCGTGTTGGCCTTAGCCACAGGAGACTGGGCGCGATCGCTCAGTTATCACCTTTTTGGTCCGGCGTTTGTGCTCTTGGCGGTGGCGCTCACCCTCTCCACCACGACGGAATTAATCACTCGCCGCTCTTTGGCCCACTGGTATGAGCGCATCTGGCAATCGCGGGTGACCTTTGCCATCATCGGTTTATACGTGCTGTATTACGGGTTGCGGCTGTGGGTCCGCTATGCGCCGCCGACCCTACCCTGGGGATTAGGCGAAACGGCTCTCTGGCAGCAGTTTGTCGCGGGTGCGATCGCGCTGTGATGCGACTGCTCTCCGGAACCGGGAGAAAAAATCAGGTAACAGAGGTGCTGGGTCGGTGCCGGGGGTGGGTGAATGGGCGCTGCCCTAAGCGGTCAAAGGAGCAATGGAGGAGGGGCAACTCGGGCAAGGGGTGGTGATGGTGAGCGTTTTTCAGATAGGACTATTCGCAGTGAGAATCCGCATGGCTAAACCCAAAATTGCTCTAACTCTGGCACTGGTGCTGTCGAGCGCTGGCGGCTTTGGTACGCTGACTCAGATTGAGGTGCCGGGGCTGCTCAAACCGGCGCTGTTATTGTTGCCGCTGCAGCTAGCCGCGATCGCTTATGTCATTTGGTACTGGCGCGATCGCCCAGTCGCTGCCCACCCCATTGACCATCCGCCCTTACCCAACCATTCGCAAAATCCCCCTAAATCCAGTCCCTCGGCCTAAGGTGCTATCCTTTCGGCATAAGTCGGCCAAAGCTATGTCAGGCAGGGATTTTGGCCTACGCTTGGGTGGGCAAAACCTCACCGCCTGCGGCACCTCTCCTTGCCAAGGAGAGGTTTATTCACACTTTGGTGAACCATTTGTCCCAAATCTGACAGGGCTTCCGGTTCCTCTCCTTGCCTTTGGCGCAGCCTGCCCAGAGGGCTTAGGCTGCCCTTATACACATCTCGATTGCCACCTCAACAGGCGCACTCGCCCCCCTTAGTCCCCCCAATTTGGGGGGGAGACCGGAGTTTGAAGTCCCCCAGAATTGGGGGATTTAGGGGGCTAAACCACTGAAAGCAGTCAGTCAGAAACTTATGTATGAGCGGCAGGAGGGCTTAGGAGAGGAGAGGTTAGGTGAGGTTCTACAGCCCGTAAAACGACTGCAATCGCTCCTTGAAACCCTCTTTAGGTAAGTAATACAGCGACTTTTGTATCAGGGTCGGCTTCAGTTGACGGCCTCTTTAGCCAGTCGCGGCGGCGGGCGATCGCTGCTTGAGGGTTTGCAAAAAGGCAAAGACACCAGGGGGGTGCAACGCTTCGGCCAGCACGACTGCACCGACCTGACGTTCCAATGGGGTCGGCAGTCGCGCCACACTCACCCCCTGCGGAATCGGATGGGCCGACAATGAGGGCACAATCGCCGCCCCTAAGCCCTGAGCCACCATGCTCAAAATCGTGCTCGTTTCCCGAAACTGATACCGGGGCTCTAAGGCAAAGCCCGCCCGCTGAAAGTGCGCCTGCACCGCATCAAAGCAGCTATTGTCTTCGGGATAAACGATGAGTGGCAGCGTGACCAATTCTTCCCAGGTCAACGGCTGATCGGGCTGCTCCGCATCCGGGGGCAACAGCACCCAAAACGGATCACTCATCAACGCCCAACTTTCAAACTCGGCGCTCGTCGGCAAAAAAGTAATGCCAATATCCGCCTTACCGCAACGGATTTGTTCTTCGACATAACCAAAGTCGTAATGCTCCGTAATCGTGACCGCGATCGCAGGATGCTCTTTGTTAAATTGGGCCACGATGCGGGGCAACAAATTTGCCGCCGCCCCCCGAAAGGTGGCGATACGCACCTCGCCGCCCTGCAACCCTTTGTGCAGATTTGCAGTCTGCTGCATCTGCTCTAGCAGGTGCAAGACCTCTCGGGCTTGTTGAGTAATGGCCTTACCCGCTGGCGTCAGTTGTGCGCCATGGCGTCCCCGAGCCAGCAAAATCACCCCCAGTTCAGCTTCCAGGGTGGCGATCGCATGACTCACCGTCGGCTGCGTGAGCCCCATTTCCAATGCGGCCTCTCCAAAGCTGCCAAAATCAGCCACCGCAACCAATGCCCGAATTTGGGAAAGTTTAGGGCCGATCTGTTGTGCCTTGCTCACGGCTCTGCTTAAAACGAACTCTTAAAATTATGCCTAAGCCAATCGGAAATGTCTGTTTTGGCTAGCAATCCTTTGCCTGTAGAGAGCAGCATACTACTGTTACCGTCTCTTAAGGCAGATACTTGGTTAAATTCAGGTCCCACTCGGTTTGTCCATTCAGTTATCTAACGAGTGAACTAGGCAGGCTGTCGCGCAATTTTGCTTCCCCAGAGTCGACCGATGCCGCCGTGATGAGCCCCTAACTCCCAACGACACCACTTTGCTGGCACTGTTCCACGGCTCTCAGCACAACTTAATGGTCACAGGATTTGTTCTATAAAAATGGTGTTAAAATCGGCCCCCTTGACTGCCCCTTCAGCGACTTTAAACCCAAAATAGACAGTGACTAGCTCAACAAAGTCTGCCGGACGTCCTATGATTTCTAGAAACGGAACCGCGTTTGCCTAATGGGCTCAGTTTTGGCAAAGTCCGATAATCAAGTTTGGACAAAAATCTCAAACTCCTTAACCCGTCAGCCTGGCTCAACTTGCTGCAATCACTGCTGCGATCAATAGGAGACCGAGGCCACCGTGGACATTTTCGACATTTGCGGTTTCATGATCAGTCGTTTTGCGCGTTGGAGATGGACGCAATTTCCTCAAGTTTCTCACTGTAGAACGAGGGGAACCGCGAATGCAGGCGATATTCTTCCCGTCCCTTACCCAAACTAACAGCTCCTCCGTGACAGATTGATCTTCGAGTTCTTAAGACGTAAACCACCCCTGACATCGCGAACCAATATCTATCCTGTAAATGGATAATCTCCTGTAATATAAATAATTCAAACTACAAGTGGCTCCATTTTGGCTGGGCTGACATGGCCCAAAGACTTCTTCAAGCAGGGCAAACTCGCAATCAGGGTTTTCTTAGAGTCTGTCGAAAATGGGGATGTATCCAACCAACAACTAACGGCGACAGATAAATGGGCTAGATGATTGCCACTGGTAAATTATTCGACGACAGGGTTGCTAAAAGTTTTCCAGATCTGCACAATTTCTAATACAATTAGGCTGTTCAGAATTTCTCTAAGTGAATATAATGCAAGAAGTTCACTTAGTTGAATGGCGAGAAAGCATTTCTAGGTTCAGAGGGCTATTTTTTCTTCTGAAGCCTATGATTGGTTCTCTACATGCAGCAACTGTAAATTACGGCAAGATGCGTTTGCATCCTGTGGTAACGACTGTAACGGAGAGGTTCCCTTACTAATGGCGAGTACGAAAGCGGATGCACTGACAGGTAAAGCCCTGTTGCAAAAAGTCAAAGATTTATCTCATTTGACCAAGCGAGAAAAAGCGCGAGAGTGTGGATATTACACCACGACCAAAGATGGCCAAATCCGCGTGGATGTGACTGGATTCTATGATGCTTTGTTAGAGGCTCGGGGAATTCAGCTAGACCCAGATAAGGGTAAAGATGGTCGTGGCCGTGAACCCACCTACCGGGTTAGCGTGCATAAGAATGGTCAGATTGTGATTGGTTCAACTTATACCGATGAGATGGGTTTGAAGCCTGGTGATGAATTCGAAATCAAGTTGGGCTACAAACATATCCATCTTATTCAGCTTGACAATCCTGAGGACTCAGAGTAACCGCTAATCGCGATCGCTTCCCTGTTTGAGTGCGGTCAAGAATAGGGTTGAGACTTCAAGGAACTTGAGCCTAAGCGCTAACCAGCTTGTTTGAAGGCAAGTGGATGATGAAAATAAATTTCAGTCCGCTACTCAGGTCAATGATCAATCTTTAGTGCCGATTCAAATTGCGATTTATAAGTTGCAATCATCTCACATAAGGGTTGAGGCTAGTTGAGGTGTCTTCACGCCAGCGCCGCTTATCAGAATTCTCTAAGGAGATAGAGCGTGTCAAAGCCAGAAATCTCTGATTTTAGGGACTGATTCTGAGGCATGATTTTCCTGCGTTAGGTTTGCTGGGCCACAATAAATATCCTCATTTTCAGGTGATATTTACTGCATCTGGGAATGAGGGTTTGTTGTTTTGGCCGATGTTAGTGATTGCTTTCGTTGGTTTTCTGACCAGCCGATCGCTTAAAACCTGCCATATTGAACGAGAGCACCGCCCAATTCTGAGATCTCGACTGACTCACGAAGATGGGGAGTCAGCTTGCTGAATGAGGTGATGGCGGTGAAATCGTCTCGGTAATTTACGTCAACACTGTTTAGCTGTGGCGAAGACGGCCCATTCTCAATTTCTCAGGTCGAGGATAATCAATGCTCAATATTTCTCTCGCCATGACATTCTGCCGCTAAACGATCTGCATTATGGAACAGACCCTCATAACTTTGGGCACGATTTCAGTGTTTTTCTTGGGATGGCTGGGGGTTTGGAGTATTGTGGCGATTCCCCTGAGCAAAAAGTGGGGGTGGCGGCCATTTTCTCCCACTCCTGCTGAGCAAAAACTCCGCTTGCTCTTACCCTTATATGGGCTCGCCCCGATCGCGATCGCGGGGGCTAATCAATTGCTCCATCAATCCTGGCCAGATCAGGGGCTCAAATGGACCGCGACGAGCGCCATCGATCTGTTGATCGGATGGGGAATGGCGATCGCTGGACTGTGCCTGCTGCTATGGCTAAAAACCCAGCTGCAATTGGTCACCTTGTCCCCCTCAGCCTCGACTTCACCACCAGAGTCTTATTTTCAGCGGCTCCTGACGGTGGGGGGCTTGCTCGTCATTGGAATTTTGGTGGGGGGCATCGAAGAGGCCGTGTTTCGAGGTTGGCTACAGACCCAACTCGAATTGGTTTGGTGGCCGGTGGGGGCCGCGATCGCCGTCAGCCTGGTCTTTGCCCTGGCGCACCTCGTTTGGGACGGTCGTCCCGGTCTTTGGCAACAACCGGGCCTGTGGCTGTTGGGCCTGGTGCTCGTGATCGCGCGCTGGGCCGATGGCGGCTCCCTTGCCCTCGCCTGGGGACTCCATGCCGGTTGGGTCAGCGGCTTGGCCTACATTGGCGAGTTTCTCCGACCTCAACCAATGGCGGACAAACCGACCTGGTTGACCGGGCGAGCAGCCCAACCGCTAACCGATGTTTTTGACCTGGCTTTGCTAATCATCACGGCAGCCGTCATCTGGAGCGGCTCCGGCTTGTTCGCGGGGCGCGGGGGGATGTAAGACCGCCAGCACGACAGGATTTAAGGGCTGCCAGCGCGTTAGGGAACCCACCGCGATCGATCGCGCTAAAGCTACCTGCTGATAGGCGATCGCCCAGTCCGGCTGATGGCGATGCCACTGGGTAAGTTCGGCCTGGGTTTCTAAGGTCGCCAGGGCAATCACGATCGCCCCCTGGGCTCGCAGCCGGTCACGACAATGCGCCAAAATCTCCGCCAGCTTGCCCTGACTGCCCCCGATAAAAATGCGGTCAGGACTGGGCAATTCCGATAAGGCTGCCGGGGCCAAACCAGCTACGACAGTGACATTGGGGGTGCCAAATCGTCGGGCATTTTGCCGAATGAGTTCACAGCCAGCGGTCGTTTTTTCAATGGCCCACACCTGAGCCGTGGGGACCAGTCGGGCGATTTCAATGCTGACGCTGCCGGTGCCCGCGCCGATATCCCAAATCACCTGCTGAGGTTGCAGCGCCAACTCGGCCAAAATTTGGACCCTTACCTCGCGTTTGGTCATCAGGCCAGGGCGATCGCCAAAGCTGAAAAATGCGGCATCGGGAATTCCCAACAGGGGCAATGCGGTCAGATCGGGCGGCGCATCGACCTTTTGCAAAATGACCACATTGAGCGGACTGAATCCCGTTGGGGGGACATCGGTCAGGGCAAATTGCTGCACCCGCTCATCGCTGCCGCCTAGATTTTCACAGACCCAGAGGTCGTAACGGCTGGGCAGGCCGAGGGATTGCACACAGCGGGCGATCGCTCCCGGCGTATTTACCGGGTCGGTCAAAACGGCGATCGGCGATGCCCCCTTTTTAACGGCAGTTATCAACTGCTCCAGCGATCGCCCGTGGGCGCTGATTAGCGTCGCCTCCTGCCAGGGCACCTTCACCCGACTAAAGGCTAATTGCACCGAACTTACATGGGGATGAAAAGTGATCGCCGCCGCTGGGAGCACTTGCAATAACTGCCTGCCGAAGCCAAAAAAGAGCGGATCCCCAGACGTCAAGACCACTACGAGGGCAGGTTGCGGTTGCGCTAGATGCTGCTGCAATCGAGTCGGCAAATCGGTGAGCGACCAACGTTGAGCCGGGTGGTCGGCAAATTGGGTAAGCAGGCGATCGCCCCCCGCCAAAATCTGAGCTTGCTGGATGAGCGATCGCGTCGATTCTGACAATCCCGCTGCTCCATCCAGACCCACTCCCACCACTTGAATCGGGGTCATGGCAGCGCTTCCCAAGCCAGTACGAGCAGGGCATTCACGATGGCGGCGGCCACGGTCGAGCCGCCTTTGCGCCCCGCGACGCGGATCTGGGGCACCGCCAATGCCGCCAACCGCTGTTTGGCTTCTAACACGCCGACAAAGCCGACCGGCACCCCGATCACCAGGGGCGGTACCACGGGGGCCTGTTCCAGGCGATCGCACAGGGCTTGTAACGCGGTGGGCGCATTGCCAATCACGTAAACTGCTTCTGGCCATTGCTCCCAGGCGTTGAGCAGGCCCGTTTCGGTGCGGGTTTTGCCAGGGGCGGCGACGGCCACCAGTTCCACGGCAGTCCAGAGCGGATTGCCAAACGTGCGCTGCACCATGCCCTGACAGCCCTGCCGGACCATGCCGACATCCACGACAAGGGGCGCACCGCCTTGCAAAGCCGTGATCCCCGCCGCGATCGCCCCCGGCGAGATCTGCAACAATTGGGCAAATTCGAAATCCGCTGTCGTGTGCACAATGCGTCGTAGGATGGCATACTCCTGGGCCGAAAAGGGGTGGGGGCCGATCTCCTGATCAATCAGGGCAAAACTTTGGTGCAAAATCGGATGTTGCGATAGGGGCGGCATGGTGACATTCCCAGCGGGACTTAAGATCTTAGAACGAGGCGCGCTTAAGGGATACCTACGAAATCAATGGCAGTCTATTACTTTTGGGGAGAAGATGATTTTCAGATGAATCAGGCGATCGCTCAGTTGCGCGATCGCGCCATTGATGCGGCTTGGGCCAGTTTCAACTACGACAAACTTGCCAGCGATGAGGCCGAAGCGCCTATCATGGCGCTCAACCAGGCCATGACGCCCCCCTTTGGGACCGGCCAACGCTTCATCTGGTTGGCCGATACACCCCTCGGTCAGCGGTGCAGCGAAGCCCTGCGGCTGGAATTTGAGCGCACCCTGCCCAAACTGCCCGACACAACCATTCTGTTATTGAGCAGTCACCAAAAACCAGATGGCCGCGCCAAATTCACCAAATTGCTGCAAAAATATGGCGAAATTCGCGAGTTTGGCACCATTCCCCCCTGGAAGAGTGACCAGATTGCCCGCCAGATCGAGCAAACCGCGAAAGGATTAGGCCTCACCCTCACGTCAGAGGCGGTCGATTTACTCGTGGAGGCGGTGGGCAACCAAACTCGCCAACTCATGCTCGAACTCGAAAAACTCTCGCTATTTTGGGGCGATCGCGCCGACCCTATTGATGCCGCTGCCGTCGCTCAACTCGTCACCGTCAGTACCCAAAGCAGTCTACAACTGGCCGCTGCCCTGCGCGAAGGCAATACCGAGCGCGCCTTGGGATTGGTCGCTGATTTACTCAATCGGAACGAAGCCCCCCTGCGGATCGTCTCTACCCTAGTAGGGCAATTTCGTACCTGGCTATGGATCAAGGTCATGGTTGAGCGGGGGGAACGCAACCCTCAAACCATTGCCAAAGCGGCGGAGATTGGGAATCCGAAGCGGGTGTACTTTTTGCAAAAAGAAGTCGCTCCCCTCACCCTAAGCAGCTTACAAACCGCGTTAGAACACTTGCTAATGCTGGAGGTCGGCCTTAAAAGCGGACAGGATGCTACCGCCCTATTGCAAACCAAGGTGGTCGAAATTGCCCAAATTTGCCAAAATCCTCATAAGATTCGATCGCGTTCAGGCTAATCTCCTGATTAAAATAAGAATCTGCATGAGCGATTGTTGTCCACACTGAATTTCTGATAGAGTCTCAGGCTATGACCCACACTCTTATGAAGAAGACCTTACGACTGCGGCAACATACCTTGAAATTCCTGGCAACCGGTCTGGTTTCAGGATGGTTGGGAGTCATTGGGTTGCCCCCACTCTCCACTACTGTACAATTGCCGCTTACCCAGCAGGCAGCGATCGCCCAGGCTGACATTTCTAACGAAGAAATTACTCAGTATGCTCGGGCAGTGCTGGCGATCGATCAGTATCGCAATGCGGCCTATACCGAAATCAAAGATATCCTGCTCACCGTAGAGATGGATATTAGCGAAATCAACGTTAGCTGCACCGATACTCAAAATATTTCTCAGGTGCCGCGATCGGTGCGCCGCGACGTGCGCGAAATTTTGACCCGTTACTGTAACCAGTCTCGCAGCGCCGTCGAAGACACTAACTTGACCCCTCGACGATTTAACCAAATCACCGAGGCCCACTCCTCTGACCAAACCGTATTTGAGCGCATTCAGCAAGAGCTGATTCGCCTACAGCAAGGACAGTAGCTGATTGACTGACAAAAGTTCCTCGCGTAGGTTGGATTAAAACGAAGTGAAACCCAACATCAGAGGCGGTTTCGTTGGGTTACGCTGGCGCTACCCCAACCTACGGCAAAATAAGGTTTTTGAGAGTTTTGTCAGTCAACCAGGGACAGTAGAGCCTGAAGGCCGAGCTCAATTACGAGTTGTCGCGTTTGGGGCGGAAAAGCAATAGGGAAACGGAGAAACCGCTGAGACTCGCAGCTGAATCCATTTCCCATTTTGGTAATGCGTCAGGGCGCACTACAGGCGTTGTGCCCTGACGTATCAGAGTTTTAGGTTTGATAAGATTCGTAGCCCCTCAGACCAAAGGCCGCAAGCCTCTTTACAACACAAGGCTGGTTTCTAACCAATCGTAGATTTGGTCGAGTTGGTGAGTGGTGACCAGCCCGTATTGCCACAGAATGATGGGCAACAGGTTGGGCGACGAAGCGGAACGGCGCAAACCCAAGGCGATCGCCTCAGCCGGGAGGGCTAACTCCTGCCGCAGAAACTCAATTAATTGGCTTTGCTGACTCATGGTAATGAGGATTTTGCCGAGAGGACTTCGTGACCATTGGCAACAGCATACCGACGAAATTAAAATCTGGACGATTTGCTTAGCGAGATGCAACAGAAGCTTTATTTTTCGAAAAGGTTATTGTGAATCGGCAGAACTAGAAATCCTGCTATTTCAGATGCTTCACGCTACCGCTAGAGGGATAGTTCTGCCTGCATTCCTTGAGATAAGTAGGCAGTCGCAATTAAACGTAAGACGCCGTAGGTTGCGGTTGAGGAACGAAACCCAATACCCGCATGGGTTACGCTATCGCTAACCCATCCTACAGTTGAATCAGCCCAGCCACTTAGGGGTGCGATAGTTGAAGCGATCGCCCAAGCCTGCGGGCTCTCATCCACTGCCTTGCCAATGCCTCAGTTCCAAAACTCAATCCAGAGTCGGCGGAAAAACCAAGGCAATCTGAAGAATGCTAAAGCCTCCGCTTTAACTAAGGGATGAGGTTCAAATAACAGCCAAATTGTTAGGGCAGGCATCTTGTCTGCCTGGGGACAGCCGAGACGGCTATCCCAACTTATTGAAATTCCATTCCTAAGTCGGTTTAATCCGGTAAGACCTGAGGGGGAATGTCCCCCTCCCCATCGGGAACCCGTTTGAGATTGCGGACCCAAAGCTCGCCATACAACTCTTCTTGGGATAGCTCAACTTTTGACTGAGCCGAGAGATAGAGCAACCCCCAAAACACCCCCACCTTTTCGTGAATCTCTGCCGCTTCTGGCGACTCGGCCACATGGTTATCTTGAGTAGAGGGACGGTGCTTGGGCCATTCCACCAGGAGTTCTTCAAAGTTGAGCCAGCTCAAGGTTGCTTCGAGGGCATCCCAGTATTTATCGAGAAAGGCTTCGAGGGCATCGGCAATTTCTGACAGGTTTTCTTGGTGAGCCAGTTGGGTGATGGCCCGCACCGCATGGCGCTTGGGAATCGGGGCCGCCCGACGAGTACGGGCCCTTGTCGGCTGATCAGAAATGACCGCAGCGATGGTTTCTAGCTGCTCGATGAGTTCGTTCAGGGTGACCTGGCGGCGTTCTGGGGGAGGCGCGATCGCCCGACGATGTAAATGTTGCTCCAGATTGCGAGGCAGCGGCATTTGCACAAATTCATCAGCGACGTCGAAAAAAGCCTCGGCGTCTAATTCCGCCTGGGCTTCTTCCAGCTCAGCCCGGACTAGGGTGTCGGCTTTCAGCAACACCAGCATTGAGGCGTATAAAAAAGCTTTGCCCGACTCCGACAAACTCGCCTCATAGGGCGATCGCCCTGATTCAGGCAGCGCGACAGGTTCCATCTTTAGCGTTTTGAGAAAGCGATCGATGACCTCAATCACCTTGACATCCCAGGGATCAATTTCTCCTTGTTCTGCCAGATCGATCAAAAAGGCGATCGCGCTTTGGGCTAAAGACACCGTCATAGAAACCTGCTAACTAGCAAATGCCTCACTTGACTCCGTATCGTTATCGCCGTTTTTTGAAGCAGGCAGCATGGGTTGCTGTTCTAGCTCGACTCGATAACGCTCAACATCGCGCTCGAGTTCCTGGATCCGCAGCTCACGCTGCTCAATCTGCTTACCTGAGCCCAGATACCCCTGCACCTGTACCCACACGCTAAATACCCACGCCAAAACCGCACCAACCCCCATGGCCACAATCAACTCGATACAGAGGGGCGCTTCTAAATCGACCCCCTGCACGATATGGATGACAGTGGGATCGGTGTTTTCGATGCCAAACAGCACCAGCGCGAGGGAAATAACGAAGATTACGACAAAGTTGATCTGCCGCATGATTGCTGACTCCTAACGTCGTCGAAAATAGTTTCAGTCACATCAAAGCGTTGCAGTTTTCAAAGCTTGATCAAGCTATCCCACTACAGACGGTTCCCCCCTACTATAGAACGCGAGTGCGATCGCGACTCAAATCTAGCTGAAGAATTAGGCCCGTCTTGGCCGTAAATTCGCCCCCCTTGAGCCCTCACCCTTCTGTCTTGCCGACGTTAAGACTTTGACGCACTGTGGCGGTGATTGCTCAACGGGTTTGTTATGATAACTCGGCACATGGGTATGGGCGCGATCGCCCCCAACATTTCTGATGGATTGGTCTGAGCTTTGGCTACTGCTAGCACCACCGATTGTGGGGGGGATGATTGGCTACTTTACCAATGACCTGGCCATCAAAATGTTGTTTCGGCCTTACCGACCTTACTACCTGTTTAAGCGTCGGTTGCCCTTAACCCCTGGTCTCATTCCCAGCAATCAGGAAAGGTTGGCTCGCCGCGTTTCTGATACCATTATGGGCTCGCTGCTGACCCCCGCCGAGATGGAAAATCTGGCGCGGCGGCTATTGCAGACGGAGCGGACGCAACAGGCGATTCGTTGGCTGCTAGAACTCAGCCTGGAACAGGTGCAGTCTCGTAATCAGGCCCGCACGGCGGAGATTGTCGGCAAGGTGCTCAAAGATGTCTTTGGCACTTCGTTGCCGCGATTGCTGCGGGTATGGGCGCGGCGAGAAGATTTCTTGCAGAGCCAGATTGACCAAATTTTTGACCAGGTACTGCTGGAATTTCAGCTCTCGCCGGATCAGGCTCAGCAACTTTCCAGTTGGCTGCTAATTTCGGTACTGCCGCCCGATCGCTTGCGGCGGACACTGATTGACTTTTTGACCGATCGCAATATTCAGACCATTGATGAAATCTTTCGATCGCGCACCAGCGGCACCTACTGGGTGGTCGCAAATTTGTTTGGCGTGCGCAATGCTCTGACCCGCCTGCGCACGTTTTGCCTGGATGAGCGGGAGGTGACCAATACCCGCATCGCGGAACTGCTGGAAGCGCTCAACGCCAACGCTCGGTTACAGGAAATTTTGCAGCAACTCACCCTCCAGCGGGTACCGGTGTCGACGGTACGCGAACTGCGAACAACCATTCGGGAATCGGTGCGGGGCTACATTCGCACGTTGGGGCCGGATATGCTGAAGGGTCTCAGCAACACCATTAATTGGGAAATGTTGGCGACGCAATTGCTGAACCGCCTCCAAAATTCTCAAATCATTACCGAATCGCTGGATCCGGTCAGCGAAGAGTTAGCCCTCATTTTGGAGCGCTACTTAGAGCGGGATCTGGAAAGTCTGGTAGCGCAAGTAATTCCAATTTTAGATATTGATCGGGTGATTATCGAGCGGGTGAATGCGACCAATCCCAAGGATTTGGAAATGGCAGTGCAGGGCATTGTGCGCAACGAATTGCAGGCAATTGTCAATCTTGGTGGCGCGTTAGGCTTTTTGATTGGCGGCTTTCAGGCGGTTTTCTACTATTTGCGTTAGGCGGGCGATCGGTCACAATAGCAAGTGATTGTTTCCCCGCTTTTCGCCATGCAGGTTTTACTCGTTCACGGTTTGAGCCGCACCCCCGCTTCCTTTGCGCCGCTGGGTTGGCGTTTACAAGCCGCTGGTTGGCGACCCGCCATGTTCGGTTATGCGGCCTTTTTGGAAACCTTTGATCAAATTGTGGCGCGGTTACGGCAGCAACTCCAGGAACTCAGCCAGCAAGGGCCATACAGCGTGGTGGTGCATTCCCTGGGGGGGCTATTGGTCAGAGCGGCCCTCGCCTCGGAAGCCGTGCCCCCACCGGCCCATATCGTGATGTTGGGGACTCCCAATCAGCGCCCCCGGCTGGCCCCGATCGCCTGGCACCTGCCACCGTTTCAATGGTTTACCGGCCAGTGTGGTTTTAATCTGACCCAGCTCGATTTTTTTCAAAAATTGCCTCGCTTGCGATCGCCCTACACCTTGATTGCTGGGGTCGGTGGTCCTCGGGGCTGGCTGAGTCCCTTTGGTCATGAGGCCAACGACGGCATTGTCGCTGTCAAGGAAACGCTTTTGGCGGCAAGCGATCGCCCGCTGGAATTTCCGGTCGAGCACACGTTTATGATGCATGACCTGGCGGTGCAATCAGCGGTGATCGCGGCGATTCGGCGAGCGGTGCGGAAATAAACGGGCTGGGCCAGGGCGAGGCCGCGATCGGTCGGTGGGTAAACCGGTCATGTAGGGGCGAGGCATTCTCGCGTTGCACCTTTTGGTGATGCCCGAACCGTTACATCGAGAATGCCTCGCCCCTACGGCACCCACCTCACTCACCGACTCCACCCACCTCATCTACCCTGCCACCCTCACCCTCAAGCCCTAGGGGCAGGCTTCGCCAACACACTCTGCCACCAATTGATCTAACTCCGCTTGCATCGCTTGCTCTACCTGGCGATAGCACTGGTCAACATAGGCGCGATCGCGAACGGCGTCTTCACCATAGCGATCGAACCAAATGGGGGGACAAATGCGGGTGTGAATGGGGCGAGGGAAGGGGATGTTGGGCAAGGGGCCAAAGGCAATCCCCCAGGGCAGTCCCAAATAGATGGGAAATGCGCCGGGATCGATGCCCAATAGCCAGGGAAAATGCCCGTGAGCGATCGCCTGCAGGTCTTCATAAATGTCGGCCAGCACGATCAGGGTTTCGTGAGCGCCGTGGGAAATCATGGGCACGATGGGCAGTTTGTGCTCCAGCGCCAGTTTGATGAAGCCGGTGTGGCCGTTCAAGCAAATGCGGTGCCGCAAAGCATAGGGCCGAAACACATCTTTCACGCCGCCGGGGTAAATGCCCAAACTGGCTCCTGACTCCAGGGCCTTGCGGGCCATGCGCGGTGTGGCGCGAATGGCCCCCAGGTGCGCTGCCAAACGGGCAACGACGGGCATCGCCTGCCACATCCGCGTATCCATCAGCGCATAGATGGGACGCTCTGGCCCAAACTGATGCAGCCACTCGTAGGTGATCGCGAGCGTGTCGGGCGCACCGAGACCGCCGTTGTGGGAGCCGATCAGCAATACCTGCCCCGCCGGAACGTGCTCCCAACCGTCGGTTTGGGTCTGAAAGTAGGTATGGGTGATCCACTCTAGCAGCGGCAAGGTTTGTTCAATGATTGCGGGGGAACGTCCCGCCAGCGTGAGGCCATTGAGGTTGGCCGGGGGGGCGATCGCTGCCTGCCAGCCCAGGTCCATTAGCGGTTGCAGGCGATCGTGCCAATCAGTCAAAGCTTGCAAGGTCAAAATCTCCACACAGCATTTCTTAGTGTCGCTGATGAGGGGACATTTCTTCGTGACTCCATTGGGGGATCGGCTCCGAGTGCAACCTTTAAATTTCTATTTATCGATAGAGGCATGATCCCACTTTTGAGGGGTGAAACCCACTACGAGGTTTTATTCAATGTACTCATGGGTAGACAAGTGCGGTTACCCGGCTACTGCATTGGGAAGTTCAATGGCTCAAACATTACGCAACTGGTTCAGCATTGGTCGGCGGCAGGTCGGTCGTTGGGTGGGGTTGGCGATCGCTACCGGCATCGCCCTGGTAGCCTTTAATGCCGTGGTGTGGCCGCAGTCCGAGCCCGTCACCATCACCTTTTTAGCGCGGGCGGTCGAAGCCCAGCAGTTGCAGCTCTTGGCCGAGCAGTTTGAGCAAGAGCACCCAGATATCACTATCGACATTGTGGCCGGCCCCAATGCGGCTGATAACGTCGAGAATCTCTACACCACCTCGTTTCTCCTCGGTGATTCGCCCTATGATCTGGTCTACTCGGATGTCGTGTGGATTCCCAAGTTTGCGGCGGCGGGCTGGTTGCAGGATTTGAGCGATCGCGTCGATGACGACACCCTCACCGAATTCTTAGATGCCGATGTCGCTGCGGGACGCTATCAGGGTGGCTTGTATCGCATACCCTTTCGTTCTGACATGGGCATGTTGTATTACCGCACCGACTTGCTGGACGAGATTGGTGTGGCACCACCCGAGACTTTTGCCGACCTGATCGCCGCCTCTGAAACCATTCAAGAAACCACCGACGTGCCTTACGGTTACGTTTGGCAGGGGTTGCAGTACGAGGGGCTGGTCACCAATTTTGTGGAAATCATTGCGGGCTACGGGGGCTTTTGGGTGAATCCCGACACCCTGGAAGTGGGCCTTGACAGTGAAGCAGGCATCAACGCCATCAAGTTTTTGAAACAGGTGATCGACCAGGGCATTACCCCCGCTGGCGTCACCAATTACTTAGAGGAAGATTCCCTGCGGGTTTTTGAAAATGGCAACGCGGCTTTCTTGCGGAACTGGCCCTATGTGTGGGCGGAGGCCAATAAAGACGGTTCTCCGGTGCAGGGCAAGATCGCGCTGAAGCCGATGGTGCACGGGCCGAACGAGAATCCCGCCGCTTGCCTGGGGGGCTGGGGCTTTGCCGTGTCCGCCTCGACGCCGCATCCCGAGGAGGCGTGGGCAGTGGTGGACTTTTTCACCAGTCAAGCGGCGCAGAAGCGATTTGCGCTGGAATATGCCTACGTGCCCAGCCGTCGCGACTTGTTTACCGATGCCGATATTTTGGACCAGTTTCCCCACTACGAGCAGCTTTTGGCAGTGGCGGAAACGACCATTCCCCGTCCCCCGGTCGGTCAATACGCGCAGATTTCCGACATTTTGCAGCGCTATCTGAGTTCTGCTCTGACCAACCAGATGACGCCGGAAGCGGCGATGGAAAAAGCAGCGGGGGAAAGTCGTCGGGTGCTGGGGGACAGCACCTAGCAACAGACGAGTGACGAGTTTTGAGTGCTTAGTTTTGAATGTTGCCTTGGCTACTCAACTCAACCGTCAAAATTCTCAGCTCAAAAAATGCCGATGCCCTGAATCCCCAAAATTCTGACCGTTTTTGTTCGTTACAGTTGCTTGCGATCGCACCATGAGCCAAGACTACATTCGCCAGAGAGAACGCCGCACCGGCTGGTACCTGACCATTCCCGCTGTGCTGGTGCTGCTGCTGGTTTACGCTTACCCCATCATCTGGGCCTTTGTGTCCAGCCTGTTTACGGAAAACCTCAGCACCAATCTCACCCGCGAGTTCACCGGCTTCGACAACTACGTTCGCCTCGCCCTGGATGGCCGCTTTTGGAACAGCATTTGGAATACGGCGGTGTTCACGGTCATTTCCCTGATTTTTGAGTTGCTGCTGGGGTTGGGCATTGCCCTGACGCTCAATCAGGCATTTCGGGGACGGGGCTTTGTCCGCACCTCGGCAATTTTGCCCTGGGCGTTGCCGACGGCGCTGATTGCCCTGGCCTGGCGCTGGATTTTCAACGACCAGTTCGGCGTCTGGAACGACATGCTGATCAACTGGTTTCACATTATTCAAGAACCCATCAGTTGGTTGGGGGATCCCGTCTGGGCGATGGTGGCGGTGATTGCCGCCGATGTCTGGAAGACGACTTCGTTTGTGTCGATTCTGCTGCTTGCGGGGTTGCAGTCGATTCCCCAAGATTTGTATGAGGCCCACGCGATCGATGGCGCGTCGTCCTGGCAAAGCTTTCGGCAAATTACCCTGCCGCTGATCATGCCGCAGCTCCTCATTGCCATGCTGTTTCGCTTTGCGCTAGCCTTTGGCATTTTTGACCTGGTGCTGGTGATGACCGACGGTGGCCCCGGCGGCGCAACGGAAATGGTGTCGCTCTACATCTACGACACCGTCATGCGCTACCTGGATTTTGGCTATGGCTCAGCGCTGGTGGTCGTCACCTTCTTGATGTTGATTACCGTGGTGGCGATCGCCGGGTTCAGCATTGCCAAGTCACGCACTACCACGGGGGTGGAATAATCATGACCACTGCACAACCACCAGTCACACCGCGATCCACCGAATCGCCGGGCCGCGGCATTCCCTGGATGCGCCTGGCCCTGTGGGCAGCGGTGATCTTCACGGTGCTCTTCAGCCTTGGCCCCCCGATATGGGAGCTGCTGACCTCCATCAAGACGAACGAGGCGATTACCGCTGATTCCGTCGTCTATATTCCTGCCTGGGATCAGTTGACCCTGGAGCACTACGTCCAACTGTTCACCCTCAATCGGTTTCATATCTACATCCTGAACAGTTTGTTCGTTGCGGTGGTTTCGACCATTCTGTGCCTGGGCATCGGCTCCCCCGCCGCCTACGCCCTGGCCCGATTGCGCATTCCCGGTGAGCGCATCGTGCTGACCGGCGTTATGGGCGTCACCCTGTTCCCCTACATCCTGCTGTTTTTGGGGCTGTTGCGGTTGGTGCAGTTTACCGGATTGGCAAACAACTACCTGGCGCTGATCATTCCCTACACCGCCATCAACCTGCCCTTGACGATTTTGGTGATGCGCAGCTTCTTTCAGCAGTTGCCTAAAGATCTGGAGGACTCCGCCAAGGTCGATGGCTACGGTGTGCTGCAAATGCTCTGGCAGATCATTCTCCCCATGACCCTGCCCGCCATGGTGACAACCGGCATTCTGGCCTTTATCTTCGCGTGGAACGAATTCATCTTTGCCCTCACTTTCATTACCCGCGAGTCGATGAAAACCATCCCCGTGGCAGCGGCGCAACTCGGCGGCACCAGCCTGTTTGAAGTGCCCTACGGCCCCCTTGCTGCTGCTACCGTCATCGGTACCCTGCCGCTGGTGGTGTTGGTGCTGTTCTTCCAACGCAAAATCGTTCAGGGCCTCACCGCTGGCTCCGTCAAAGGTTAAGGGCTACATGCCGTCTGTCGGGGCGAGGCATTTTGGCAATTAAAGGCAGAGTCGAGAAATCACGTTATTCACAAAAGGCCTCGCCCCGACCCGCTTGCCCCCCGACCCGCTTGCCCCCCAACCCCTCGCCCACCCACCGACTCCACCCATCTCACCGACTAACCACCGACCCTGCCACCCTCATACCCACCGACCCTCACACCCTCATACCCACCCAAACCCATGTCTCAACTCGTACTCGAAAACCTCACCAAAGCCTACAGCCGCAAAGTTGTCCCCGTGAAGAATCTCAGCCTGAGTGTTGAAGACCAGGAATTTTTGACGCTGGTTGGCCCTTCTGGCTGCGGGAAGTCCACCATTCTGCGCGTGATTGCAGGACTGGAACAGGCCACCGAGGGCAAAGTCATCATCAACGGCCAAGATGTGAATCCGCTGCCGCCCAAGGAACGCAACATTGCTATGGTGTTTCAGAGCTATGCGCTGTATCCCCACATGACGGTGTACGACAACATCGCCTCGGGCTTGAAGTTGCGGAATCTGCCTTCCGGGGAAATCCAGAAGCGCATTCAAGATGCTTCCAAGGTGCTGGGCCTAGATCCCCTGATGGATCGGCGACCGTCGCAACTGTCGGGGGGGCAACGCCAGCGGGTTGCCTTGGGGCGGGCACTGGTGCGAGAGCCCGACGCCTTTTTGCTAGACGAGCCGCTGAGCAACCTCGATGCCCTGCTGCGGGAGCAGGTGCGGGCCGATCTGAAGCAGATTTTTGAACGGCAGAAGTCACCTGTGGTCTATGTGACCCACGACCAGACCGAGGCTATGACCCTATCCACCAAGGTCGCAGTGTTGAGCGAAGGCTACCTGCAACAGCTCGGCTCTCCCAACGAAATCTACAAAACCCCGGCCAACCGCTTTGTCGCGGGCTTCATTGGCAGTCCTCAGATGAATCTGATCGAGGTGGAGCAGGTGGGCGGCGCGGTGCTACTGGGAGATTTCAAAATTCAGTTGCCGGAGGCCGCCCGGTCTCACGGTACGTTGGTGATGGGTTTGCGGCCCGAGCATGTGCGCTTACCCGAGGCAGGCGATACGCAAACTATTCGCGGCGATGTCTTTTTGGTGGAGAACCTGGGCATGAGCGACTTGGTGAGTTTGCGCGTGCACGGCGACGACGATCTGGTGCTGCGATCGCTGATCCCCGCCGACGCTACCTGGAGCCGAGAAAACCTGGAACTGGCGATTCCGCCCCAGTCGATTCACTGGTTCACCACCGATACTGGGGCGCGGATTGAGTAACGGGTTTGGGGCGGCGAGTACTGGGTATTGGATGAGCGGTAGAGGCAATCGCCTTCTCTTACCTGCACTCCTCCTCCCCTAAATATTCGTGATGGCATCCCGCTGCTCTACTGGGGTGGGATTTTATCGATCTGAACACAGAAAAAATTAAAGAAATATTGCTCTGTCGACAAAGTTTTATGGTGGTTTATCAATAAACAGTCTTGTTTTTAATAGGATAAAAGTGTGGTTTGAGGAGCACACCAATTATCGGAGTCATTGACAGCAGAATCCATCACTAAAGACGACTCAAGACTGAAAATTAATTTTCTACCAAGAGGCTGATGTCTTGCCCCTCAGGCATCTAACTTGGCTAGGGATCATCAGTTTCCATACCTTAGGGACTGTTGGAGTCAAATAATTTTGGGGGTTGCTTAAGTAAACTTTGTCTGTCAACTTCGTTTACTTTCCTTTTTGAGGCAAATTTTAGCCTGTCTGGTTTCCCCAGTTTGAAACAAAATTCGTGCTGTCTAGATCTCACTTTATCCGCTAACTGAAGCACTTCCCAAGGAGCTGGAAAATGGTTGCGATTTCTGTTCAAAAGGCTCAAGACCTAGTTCTCTGGCTAGATCAAATTCGTTTAGAAGATGTGTCCATCGTGGGCGGCAAGAATGCGTCCCTGGGCGAAATGATTCAGCAGTTAACGCCCCAGGGGATCAACGTTCCGTCTGGCTTTGCGACAACGGCCCATGCCTATCGCCACTTTATTGCCAGCCACAATCTTGATGAGCAGTTGCGATCGCTCTTCGCCGATCTCGACATCAGCAACATGCGGAACTTGCAGCAGCGGGGGGCCGCCGCGCGATCGCTGATCCTCAATGCGCCCTTCCCGGCGGATCTGGAACGGGCCATTCGCGAGGCGTATCAGGCGATGTGCGATCGCTACGGTGCCGATACCGATGTGGCCGTGCGCTCTAGCGCCACCGCCGAAGACCTGCCTGATGCTAGCTTTGCTGGACAGCAAGAAACCTACCTCAACGTCCATAGTGTGGCGGAAGTGCTGGAGTCCTGCCGCAAGTGTTTCGCCTCCCTGTTCACCGATCGCGCCATTTCCTACCGCCAGACCAAGGGCTTTGACCATTTCGACGTGGCCCTTTCCGTCTGTGTGCAAAAGATGGTGCGCTCTGACCTGGCGACCTCCGGCGTCATGTTTTCCATCGATACCGAAACCGGTTTCAAAGATGTGGTGCTGATTACCGCTGCCTACGGCCTGGGAGAAAACGTCGTGCAGGGCACCGTCAACCCTGATGAATATCGCGTGTTTAAGCCCACCCTCAAAACCGGACATCAGCCAATTTTGAGCCGTCGCCTGGGCAATAAAGCCCTACGCATGGTTTACAACACGGGCGGCACCAAACTGGTGAAAAACGTTCAAGTGCCCCGCTCGGAGCAGAAACGGTTCGCCATTTCGGATGCGGAAGTGCTGCAGCTTGCCCATTGGGCCTGCGACATCGAAGACCACTACAGCCAACTGCGCGGCGGGTATTCGCCGATGGACATTGAGTGGGCTAAGGACGGCGAAACTGGGGAACTGTTCATCGTGCAGGCGCGACCGGAAACGGTGCAGTCCCAGCGGCAGACCAATGTGCTGCGAACCTATCATTTACAGAAATCTGCCGATCTGCCACCACTGACGACCGGACGAGCGGTGGGGGCGATGATCGGCAGCGGCAACGCCTGCGTCATTTTAGAGGTGGATGATATTGATCAGTTTCAGCCTGGTGAGGTGCTGGTCACGGCCAAGACCGACCCCGACTGGGAACCGATTATGAAACAGGCAGCGGCGATCGTCACCGATCAGGGCGGTCGCACCTGCCACGCGGCGATCATTGCGCGGGAATTGGGGATTCCGGCGATCGTCGGCTGCGGTGACGCCACGGCGATGATTCAGAACGAGGAGCCGCTGACGGTGTCCTGCGCGGAGGGAGAAGAGGGCCAAGTTTACCGGGGGCAACTGCCCTTTTCGGTGGAAGAGACGCCGCTGGATGACTGCCCCACCCCCCGCACCAAAATCATGATGAATGTCGGTAATCCCGAGGTGGCCTTTAGCGTATCAGCACTGCCGAATGCCGGGGTGGGTCTGGCGCGGATGGAATTTATCATCGCCAATCACATCAAAGTGCATCCCCTGGCGCTGCTCAACTTCGATCGCCTCACCGATGGCTCTGCCAAGCGCAAGATCGCTCGCCTGACGGAGCAGTACGACGACAAACCTCAGTACTTTGTTGACAAGCTGGCCCAGGGCATCGGGACGATCGCCGCCGCCTTTTACCCCAAACCCGTCGTCGTGCGCATGTCGGACTTTAAGAGCAACGAGTACGCCCACTTGCTCGGTGGTGCTGCTTTTGAACCCAATGAGGAAAACCCCATGATCGGCTGGCGGGGCGCATCTCGCTATTACGACGAGCGCTACAAGGACGGCTTTGCGCTGGAATGTCAGGCCCTCAAACATGTCCGCGATGACATGGGGTTGACCAACGTGATCCTGATGATTCCCTTTTGCCGCACCCCCGATGAAGGGCGACGGGTAATCGCTGAAATGGCGAAACACGACCTGGTGCAGGGCGAAAACGGGCTGCAAGTCTACGTCATGTGTGAGCTACCCAGCAACGTCATGCTAGCGGAGGAATTTGCCGAAGTCTTCGACGGTTTCTCCATCGGCTCTAACGACCTGACCCAGCTCACGCTGGGCCTTGATCGCGACTCGGCCCTGGTCGCTCACCTGTTCGACGAGCGCAACGCCGCTGTGCAGCGCTTGGTCGCTAAAGCGATCGCCGCCGCCAAGGCCAAAGGCCGCAAGATCGGCATCTGCGGCCAAGCCCCTAGCGACTACCCCGAGTTTGCCCGCTTTTTAGTTGAGCAGGGTATCGACTCCATCAGCCTCAACCCCGATGCCGTGATCAAGACCACGCTAGCGATCTCTGAACTCGAACAATCCCTCTGATGGCCACAGCCTGTCAACGCGGGGACCGGCTATCCCCGCGTCATGCTTCGGAAAAGGTGAACCTGACCGACTGACTATTCGCCTTATGCCCAATTGGTCGGGGGAAGATGCCGGCGAGCAGGCCAAGTCAATAAGCGCTGCGTTAAGTCGTCGGCACTGAGCGGTTGGGCAAAGTAATAGCCCTGGCCATATTCGCAATTAAATTCGTTGAGCAAATAGAGTTGCACATCTTCTTCAATGCCCTCGGCGGTCACATCCAGGCCCAGGGTTTGAGCCAGCGCGACAATAGTCCGCACAATTTCTAAGCTGTTGGCTTCGAGATGCATACGGCTGACAAAGGATTTGTCAATTTTGAGATTGTTGATGGGCAACCGACTGAGATAGCTCAGCGAGGAATACCCTGTCCCAAAGTCGTCAATGCTTAATTGAATGCCCCGTTGGCGAATCTGTTTTAAGGTGCTGATGGTCGCTGCGGTTTGCTCGATCAAAACACTTTCCGTCACTTCTAAACGCAGCGCCTGCCCAGGCACTTGAGTTTCGCGCAGAATCTGATCCAGAGTGGGGAGTAAATCGGGCGATCGCAACTGTTGACTCGCGAGATTCACATTGACCTTGAGGTGGCGATAGCGATCGCTCAACTGCTGCCACTGCTGAAGTTGTTGGCAAGCAGTCTGCAAAATCCAGGATCCCAAGGGCACGATAAATCCAGTGTCTTCCGCGATCGAGATAAATTCGTCCGGCTGCACCATCCCCACGTCTGGATTGTGCCAACGAATCAGCGCCTCCACACCGACCAGCATCTCACTTTGCAACGACACAATCGGCTGATAGTACAGTTCAAAGTCGCCGTTTTCCAGGCTGACGTGCATATCGTGCTCCAGCTTTAATCGCCGCATCATCTGGTTGTGCATACCCTGGTCAAATAGCGCGTAACCCGACTGACGCGCCTACTTGGCCCGGTACATGGCGATGTCAGCATCGCGGAGCAAATCATGGCCCGCCTGATACCTCTTGGTCGCCATAACGATGCCAATACTGGCCTCTGTAAAGACCGTTTTACCGTCGTTTTACCGTCAATGAGCATGGGTTCGCTGAGCGCCGCCTGGATCTTGCGCACACAGGCGATCGCTTCTTCCGTGCGCGTCACTTCCTCAAGCAAGACGGTGAACTCGTCGCCGCCCAACCGTGCCACGGTATCTTCGCCCCGCAGACAGGTCAGTAACCGCTCGGAAACCTCAATTAGCAATTGGTCTCCAGCCATATGTCCCAAACTGTCGTTGATCACCTTAAAGCCCTTTGCAATTACTGGCAACAGGCCCAGCATCGCTAGAAAATGTTGTCTAACAGTTCGATGAGGCGATCGCACTCCTCCAACGTGTTGTAATGCACCAGACTGACGCGCACCACCCCATTTTGGGGCAGTAGGCCGAGGTCTTCGATCAGGCGCAGGGCGTAAAAGTGGCCGTAGCGGATGCCAATTTGGTGCGGATCAATTTGGGGGGGAATGGTGTCGCTGCTCAACCCATCGACCACAAAGGAAAGGGTGGGCACCCGCTGGGTCGCGTCGGCCTCAGGGCAGCCAATAATGCGCACCTTGGATTTACTGCGGAGAAAGCTCAACAGGCGATCGCTCAGCACTTCTTCATGCTGGCGGATCAGACCAAATGCTTGCTCAATTTGGCCATAGGGCGTGGTCGCCATGGCGGCTCCAAAATGATGCTGGGCCAAAGAACGAAAATATTGCGGAATCGCGATCGCGCTGTAACTCAACTCGTAGCTGGTGCCCCCTGGCTGAAATTTGTAGGGAATTGCCGTTTGCTCAATAAAAAAGTGGTTGTAGCTCGGCAACGCTAGCAAATGCTCTCCCTTGCCGTACAACATCGCCAAATGCGGTCCGTAAACTTTGTACAGGCTAAAGGCGTAAAAATCCACATCCAAAGCCTGCACATCGACTTGTCGGTGGGGGGCATAGGCGACGCCATCGACACAAATCAGCGCTCCGTGGGCATGGACGCGATCGGCAATGTTGCGGATGGGGTTAATCGTGCCCAACACATTGGAGATGTGGGTCAGGGCCACCAACCGAGTGCGCGGCGTGAGTAACGCTTCCAAATCCTCAGGTCGTAACTTCCAAGAGGCCGGATCAACCCGCCAGGTTTTGATGACAATTCCCCGCTGCTGTAGCTCCATCCAGGGCGTGATATGGGCTTCGTGATCGGCATTTGTGACGATGATTTCGTCCCCCGGTTGGAGCGTCTGACCAAAACAGTGGGCCAAAATGCGGAACAGGGCCGAGGTGCTGGGACCCAACACCACCGTGTCCGGATCCGGCGCGTTAATCAGCTGCGCGATCGCCCTTGCGCCCTGAGCCACCCGTGCCGTCGCCGTTTGCGAAACCGCGTAGGAAGCCCCCAACTGCACATTAGAGTCGTAGAGAAATTCGGTAATCCGCTCGACTACAGATTGCAAAATTTGCGAGCCGCCCGCGTTGTCAAAAAAGGTCCATTCCTGCTGCAGTGCCGGAAATTGCGCCCGGACAAAATTTAAATCTAAGGGAATCGGAGTGATGAGCGGCAGTTGGGTCATGGGCTTTTCGATGGGGGGTTGGCCTTATTATGCCGGGCGACTGAGTTGGCTGGTGTCACCGCTCCCAGCCATTACCCCAGTCAGAGTGTGAAGCTAGCCTCACGAATAGTTGAAATCTCTCTATACCCCGAGCAATTACCGAGACGAGAACGGGTTGGATCGGGCACACTAAAACTGTATTTCAGGGATATCAGTTGGCACTATGAGCTCTCAAAACCTTACCCTCGTTCTAGCCGAGTTACAGGCTCGGATGGTGACTACCGGTAACATCAGCGATAACCATCGCCGTGTCCTCTCAGCGGCGCTCAGTTCACCCAGTCTGGAAGAAACGGCCCGGTTGGCGATTGACCGTTTGCTGGTGGGCACTGCTGGCGATCGCATTCCTCATCCTCAAGCTTAATCCCCCTGATCGCGGCTAAATCCCCAAACGCTGGTACACCTCGTCTAGATTCCGGAGATGATGGTTGGGATCAAAACAGGCAGCGATTTCCTCAGTCGAGAGATGGGCTTTCACGCGATCGCTACTGCTCACCAAAGCCCGAAAATCGCCGCCCTCCGTGTTCCAAGCCTGGTGAGCCAGGGACTGCACAATGGCGTACGCTTCTTCTCGCGCTAGCCCCTTATCCACCAGGGATAACAGTACGCGCTGGCTAAACACCACCCCACCGTACACGTTCATATTGCGCTGCATGTTTTCGGGGTAGACGAGCAGCTTTTTGATCAAGTGGGTGGTCTCCACCAGCATGAAATGAATCAAAATGCAGGAGTCGGGGAGAATCACCCGCTCCACCGAACTGTGGGAAATATCGCGCTCGTGCCAGAGAGCCACATTTTCCAACGCCGCCATGGCATTGCCGCGAATGATGCGCGCACACCCCGTCAGCCGCTCCGACCGAATCGGGTTGCGCTTGTGGGGCATGGCCGAAGACCCCTTTTGCCCCTTAGAGAAAAATTCCTCTACCTCCAACACGTCAGTGCGCTGCAAGTTGCGGATTTCGACGGCAAACCGCTCAATGGAGGCCGCCAACAGCGCCAGCGCATTCATGAATTCGGCGTGAATGTCACGGGAAATCACCTGGGTCGAAGCCGTGTCAGGACGGAGCCCTAGCTTTTGACAGGCCAGCGACTCGATGCGCGGATCGATATTCGCATAGGTGCCCACCGCCCCGGAAATCTTGCCCACGGCGATTTTGTCGGCGAGATGGGTGAGGCGATCGCGGTGGCGCATCATTTCCGCCAGCCACCCCGCCAGCTTGAACCCAAAGGTGATCGGCTCGGCGTGGATGCCATGGGAACGACCAATCATCACGGTGTCGCGATGTTCCTGCGCCCGATAACGAATCGCCTGAATCAAATTTTCCACATGGGTCATGATCACCTTCAGGCTGTCCACCATTTGCAGGGAAAGCGCTGTGTCCAACATGTCAGAGCTGGTCATGCCCAGGTGAATGTAGCGCCCGGCATCACCCACATACTCATTAACATTGGTGAGAAAGGCGATCACGTCATGGCGGACTTCCGCCTCAATTTCTAAAATGCGGGCGGGGTCAAAGTCTGCCTTTGCCTTGATTTCATCGACGGCCTCTTGGGGGGTGTAGCCCAACTCTGCTTGAGCTTCGCAGACCGCAATCTCAACCTGCAACCAAGTTTTGTATTTATAAAGGTCGTTCCAAAGTTCGCCCATCTCGGGCAGGGTGTAACGTTCAATCAAGGCGACAAGCAGAAAACAACCGATCTATATTACATGGCGACGTTCCCCCGCGCGGTTTTTCCTCACAAACTGAAGTAGATCCGAGTTTCCATCGGATCGCTGACTCGGAGCTAGAATCAGCGATCGCGATCGCGCAACTAGGGACCGAGGGGCGCGACTATTCGAGGATTCCAGCGCGATCGCGATTCCTCAATGTGCATGTTCTGCTCGTCTTTTTTGAGGTGCCGGGGGCTACTCTCAAACGAGAGGGAAGAGGGCATAGGGTCAGTGCCGTATTCCGCTTTGATAAAGGCAGACACCACTTCATAGCTGGGTGAGAAGGGTTCGTCAGCCAGTTCAGCCATGGCTTGCCCCAGCCCCAGCGCCGCCGAAAATAGCCCCGTGCCATCGTCAAAGAACCGCTCCGTGGTCGCCCCATAGGCCGAGTAGGGATGGCACGACAGGTATGCTGGCGCAGTGGCCGCCACCCAGGATGAGTAGATCCAGTATTCGCTAAAGGTGCCGAAGTCGTTGGCCGATCGCATCATCAGTTGCAGCCAGTGATCGGTGGATTGGTAATAGTCTTGCAAGCGCTGGCCCATGGTCAGTAGGTGAGCCTGCTTAAACCACATGTGATGGGGAATGAAGGTGCCCGCTGGATCAGTGAGCGGCTCCACAGCTAGCACGGTGCGAATCCATCTGGCCCAGGTATCGACGATTTTGGCGTTGCCGGTCTGGTTGCTCTGGAGCAGGGCGAAAGTATGCTTTACCGCGCCCCCAAGATCTTGAAAAATGGGCCAGGTGGCGACTGGCAGCAGGTCGCTATCCCACACCAGGTACCACTCGCTGAGGTCAGGGATGCCCTCGTAAGCTCCCAACTTCAACAACTGCTGATAAAACCAACCGGGAGTGTAGAGCGATTCCCCCAGATCCAACTCCGCGCAAATCTCGTCTTTGGTAAAGCCGATAGGCTGGAAAAACGCCTCTTCGTCATGAATCTGAATGGGGGCCACCTGCCAGGCGTCGATCTGTTGACGGAGCGATCGCGCCTCGGCAGCAGGGGTAATGATATGGAGGGTGCGGGGTTGATAGTGCTGGGTCAGTCCTTCGAGAACGGCCCGAGTATTCCATCGCACTTTAAAGAGGGGAATGACAAAATCAAACGGTTCGGTGGTCATGGCGTTACGCGATCGCCTCCTGAATGTTTGACAACATGGCTTCTCCTGCGGGAGTGTGAGGGGCCACAGTAGACGGATCTTCTAGACCCACATCACTACAGAGCGGCTCGATGCCGACCCCAGCGCGGGGATATTCGGCACAAATCGTTTGATATTCCGACACGGCGATGATCAGGTCATCCTGAGTCAGGGTGTTGAGATAGCCGCATTGACCGATCGCCCCTTGGGGTAACGGTGCCACCAGATTACCGCCCCGCTTTTGCACCATCTTCTCTTGGGCGGCCCACATCAGGTCGCGATCGAGCAGCACATCGCTCCACAGGCTCAAGCCAAAAGAACTGATCAATCGCAAAATCCGGTGGAAATCTTCCTTGCTGATCCACTCGTGGCGGTAGCTCAGGTAAGCGCCAAAGCCCATGCCGATCGCCACCGCATGACCGTGCAGCAGCCCCGCCGCAATCTCAAAGCCCGGTGACCAGGTATGGCCGTAGGCGTGGGGGCGGCACTGGTGCGTTTCATACAGATTGTCGTATTCCGCTTCCACATAGCTGCGCATCGCTGCCCCCAAAATCTTTTGCGACAGGTCGCAGATGGGGGCGTCAGCCTGACAGTCCAGCGTGCCAAAGCGGGTGGTGATCAGTTCCGGCCCTGCCTGCTCCAAATAGGCAAACAGTTCCGCATCCTTGACTGTCGCCATTTTGATAATTTCGGCGATGCCGTGGCGCAGCCAGCCCCCTTTGAGGGTTTTGAAAAAGGCGCGATCGGTGATGGAAAGGACGGGCGCGTGGTAAGCCCCAAACAAATTTTTATAGCCAAAACCGTCGCAGCAGGTGCGCGGTGACGGTCCCGCGTCGATGCCCGCGACAATGGAGGTCGACAGCATCACGTAAGGGGTATTGCGATGGTAGAGCGCACAGGCCAGACCGCCCGTATCGGTCAGGACGCCGCCGCCGATGATCAGCACCGGCTCGTTGCGGGATACGCCCAGCCGCTTAAAGTCGCCCAGCATCCGCTCGACGGTGTGAATGCCTTTGTCCACTTCCATAGCGCGGTAAATCAGCTTGTCTAACTGGATGCCGTGATGGTCAAAATAATGCTCGATTTGTTCGCCGTAGAAGCGCTCAACATTTTGGTCAATCAGGCAAATGCAGCGCCCGGTAGCGATATACAGGTCGCGCAGAATGGTTTGCTGGGGGTCGAGCACGTTTTCGAGCACGCGAATAGACGTAAAGGTGCTAGAGGTCATCACGGCTTCGACGGTTTGATCGTCATCGGTGCTGACCACAAAGCCCTGGCTTTGCCGATAGCTTGACGTGGGGTAGATCGCGTGGGGATCAGCCTCGACTAAATGGGCGGCAAGGTCTCGATAAAACTCACCATCGGCTCCATGTACCAGAACTTGCAGCAGCTTTTCCTGACCCAGGGGCGATCGCCGCACCTGCCCTGCAAAGTTTGCCCAGGTGACCCCGGCTGCCATATCAAAGGCCGCTAACAATTCCGCCAATAGACTCAAAAAATGATTGAGGGAGCTGTTGAGACAACTCCGCAACCGGCGACAGGCCGACAGCCCCGCGATCGCCCCCGCCGTGGCAAATTCTTGACCCAACTCAGGGGAAAAGGCCGGAGCGTTGATCAGTGCCAATAATAAATTTCGAAACTTCAGACTTGTAAAAAGCTGGGTAATCACTTTTTCCAAATCTTGATCTATCAAGGACTGGCTGTCATGCGCTGCAATAAAGGCCTTCACTGCCGAAGTAGTCGATGTCATCACAAGTTCCTGAAAAGACGTTGGCAACAATCGCAAGGGGGACTTATCCCGTGCTTAACGCAAGTTAACATAGTCACTCAGGAAAAGCTTAAAAGAACATTACAGATCTGAGGGTGCATACGATGATATGGTGGAGAGTCAATGCGTGAATTGAACCGCTCTGTATGGCCTCCTTGTTGTCTCTGAAACCCCTTTGGCGATAGGGTTCGAGCCGCCAAGTTCGAGCCCTAGCCGTGAGGCTAGGCGGTCTTAAACAGGGTGTCTTTTGCTACCTGAGGCGTGATCAGCCCTGTGGGTCAAAACTTTTGTTGAAATCAGAATCAGGATTCGCCTTATGTCGACGATCGCTTCCCCCGCTGCTGACGAAATCTGGATGCAGCGCTGTCGGCAATTAGCCAGCCAAGCTGCTGGTAAAACAGCCCCCAATCCCCTGGTCGGTGCCGTGATTGTGCGGGAAGGGCAGGTGGTGGGCGAAGGCTTCCATCCGGGGGCGGGACAACCCCATGCTGAGGTATTGGCGCTGGGGGCGGCGGGCGATCGCGCGGCGGGGGCGACCCTCTACGTCAATCTGGAACCCTGCAACCACACCGGACGGACGCCCCCCTGCACCGAAGCGATTATGGCAGCGGGCATCGCGCGAGTGGTGGTCGGCATGATTGATCCCGATCCGCGCGTGGCGGGGGGCGGGGTGGAACGGCTCCGCCAATCGGGTATTGAGGTGACCGTCGGCGTCGAAGCGGCCGCTTGTCAGCAATTGAACGAGGCGTTTGTACACAGCGTTTTGCAGCAGCGCCCCTTTGGCATTTTGAAATATGCCATGACGTTAGACGGCAAGATTGCGGCCTCCAGCGGTCACAGTGCCTGGGTTACCGGCCCCGCATCGAGAACCTGGGTGCACCAGCTCCGCAGTCGTTGTGATGCCGTGATTGTCGGAGGGCAAACGGTGCGTCAGGATAATCCTCGGTTAACAAGTCATGGCCAGGGCGATCGCAATCCCCTACGCATTGTGATGAGTCGCCATTTGGACTTACCAGCACAGGCGCATCTCTGGGAGGTGAGTCAAGCCCAAACCATCGTTTTTTGCACCCCTGAACATGCTGCAGAACGGGCAGACCAACTGCAGCAACAGGGAGTAGAGGTGGTGACGCTGCCTGAGTTGACCCCGCTGGCTGTGCTCCGGGGGCTGCACGAACGGGGGCTGCGATCAGTGCTGTGGGAATGTGGGGGGCAGTTGGCGGCGCAGGCGATCGCGCAAAACTGTGTGCAAAAGGTATATGCCTTTGTTGCGCCCAAAATTGTCGGTAGCCAAACTGCCCCGACGCCTGTCGGTGAATTAGGGATCACGCAAATGAACGAAGCGATTCACTTAAAAGATGTCACCTTTCAGCAAATCGCTTCCGATATTTTAATTGCAGGATATTTATCGAATGTAGGCGACTGAAGACAGGACTCAAGCTTCAGTGAACGGCTGGATCCGGATAGCCGGTTCCAAGGCTGCCAGATTATAACTAAACTTGCTGAGATAACTCGCTAGCGTCGTTCTCAGTTCGTCTCGGCTGCCGATCCCCTCAATGCGATAACAGAGATTGCCATCTTGAAAGAGCAGCAGAGTCGGCAATGTTTTCAAGCGATAGTGATTAGCTAACTTGAAATTTTCATCGGCGTTCACATCTACCAGGCGCAAATTACCTAGCCATTCATCCTGCAAACTAAGCAGCAGTGGCTCTACTAGCCGACAGACACCACACCAGGGAGCCCAAAAGTGCACAAGAACGGGAACAGGTGATCCCAGGACTTCAGTCTCAAAAGTCGATTCGTCAGCCGTCAAGGACATAGGTTTGTAAACAGGTTCATTAAAAAATCACTTTTGAGTTCATTGTATCGGAATCAGGTCGCCATCACGGCGCTTGCAGCAGAGTTTGTAGGCTTCTGATAACATCCCATGAGCAACAAATGTTCAACTAAGCATTTTTACTTGCTGAAGTGATTTCATCTTAAATGGCTTGATCCCCTCTAATTTTGGGCTGATTACCTGCAAACAATCGGTGATCTCCTCTGACGCCCTATAATCAGCCGTAATGTTCAGATATGCGCTTTTAAGATTGTTCTGCCGTTGCTGAGAAAACTGCAGGGAGCATTCAAATAAAGTTCACAAACTCACGACGGATCTTTGCCTAACCCTAGAGAAAATCTCATCATTCATCTCACCTTTGAGGTTTCCAAGCGTTGTCTTAAGATGAGGGAAGTGGGTATCGAAGTCAGACTCAAGTCCCTTTGATTGCGCCCCCAGTCCGAATTAGAAACTGGCATGGGATATCCAAGCCCAACCGCGATCGCGCGCCAGGCTCAGGTGGGGGTCTACCGCAAATCGCCGTTTGGCCCAGTCAATTCGGATGACGGAGACCATTCCCTAAGGAGATCTTCAGGAACAAAAATATTGGACTGTGGTGCATTACGCTGCGCTTTAGCGGAGCCATGCCCATCGGGCTATATGACACCCTACAAGTGGGAAATTCTTTTCCAGAGATCTCCTAAGGAATGAGAATTGAATAAGTTGGGATAGCCGTCTCGGCTGTCCCAAGGCAGGCAAGATGCCTGCCCTAACAATTTGGATGTAATTTGATCCTCATTCCTAACCCAGGGGGCCTGTTCAGTGGGCGGCATGACGCAGATGCTCTTGACGCCAGCTAATTGCCAGGATCCACCGCCAGGCAGTGAGGATGGTGGCAACGGTCTAGGCGCGTCACACACTTTTTAACGCTTTGCGACCGGCAACGAGATCGGCGATGCTCATGCGCTCGTATTTTTCAAAGGGCTGGTGAATCCAGGGGCTCTCTTCAAGATACTGCGCAAAGTAATCGGGCTTGGCCGAGGAGCAGGCTTTTTGCCAGAGGACGGCGGTGCGGATTTCGTCGATATAAAAGCCGTAATGATGGTGGAGCCACTGAATGCTGCGATCAAGCGTCGTGCCAGAATCCACCAGGTCATCGACAAGCAGCACGCGATCGCCCAGATTAGCCGAGGTCATGGTGAGATCTCGGGAAAATACGATTTTGCCGCGCTGCTGGTTGTGACTGCCGCCGTAGGAAGCGGTCGACAAAATGGCGAGGGGCACATCATAAATTCGGCAAAGCAGATCACCCACCCGCAGACCGCCTTTGGCTAAGCACACAATTTGGTTGAACTCCCAGCCTGACTCATAGACCCGGACAGCCAGAGTCTCAATCAGAGCGTAATAATCGTCCCAGGAGACGTAAAGGTCAGACATAATCGCGATGGCAACAGCGCTGGCAGCGTCAGAACAAGATTGAGCCATGATACAACTTGATAGGCTCGACCGACTGATGTGAGGGGTACCGATGACCCATGAGTTTTCTGAAACTGCTGGCCCAGCAGCACCGCCAACGAAAATGTCGTTGTGGACCAAGTTGGCTTACGGGGCTGGCGACATGGGCGCGGGGATGACCTCGAATTTGATCGCCTTCTCGTTTTTGATCTTTTTGACGGAGGTGGCGGGCATCCGTCCGGCGGCGGCAGGCACCGTGTTGCTGATCAGCAAGGTTTGGGATGCGGTGAATGATCCCCTGGTGGGGGTGCTGAGCGATCGCACCCAAACCCGCTGGGGTCGTCGCTACCCGTGGATTTTGCTGAGTGCTTTGCCCTTTGGGTTCACCTTTTTTCTCATGTGGTTGGTGCCGGGGGGCGGTTCCGGCTTTCGGTTCTGGTATTACGTGGGCACCTCAGTGCTGTTCCAGATCTTCTTTACGACCGCCAACTTGCCCTATGCCACCCTAACCGCCGAACTCACCCAGGACTACGACGAGCGTACTGATCTCAATAGCTTTCGGCTGGGGTTTTCGCTGTTGGGGGCGATCACGGCGCTGGCGTTGGGGCTGGTGGTCACCTCCATCGTGGAGCAAGAAAGGCGGCAATACACGATTTTGGGGGGCGTGTGTGCGATCGCCTCCGTGATTCCGTTGCTGGTGTGTGTATTTGGCACGTATCCCCATGCTCAACGGACCGCCGCCATTGCCACCCAGGCGAATCCCAGCGAGTCGGACGAAGAGATTCCCTTTTTTGAACAGTTACGCATCGCTTTTCGCAATCGTGCCTTTCTCTACGTCGTCGGGATCTACCTGTTTGCCTGGTTGGCCCTGCAAATCACCGCCAGCATCATTCCTTTTTACGCCACCTTTTGGATGGGGTTGGATTCCTACTTTTTGCCGGCGCTGCTCGTGCAGGGAACGGCGATTATTATGATGTGGCCTTGCAACCTTTTGAGTCGCAAACTGGGGAAGCAGGGGGTGTTTTATGTGGGCATCGGGGTCTGGCTAATCGTGCAAATCGGCCTCTTCTTCTTGCAACCGGGGCAATTTGGGTTGCTCTATGCGCTGTGTGTCGCGGCGAGCTTTGGGGTGGCGACGGCCTATGTCGTGCCCTGGGCGATGCTGCCCGACGTGATTGAGCTGGATGAATTACGCACGGGTAAACGGCGCGAGGGCATCTTTTATGCGTTTATGACGCTCTTGCAAAAGTTTGGGTTGGCAGGCGGTCTATTTTTAGTCGGGGTCTTTTTAGAGGCGGCGAACTTTTTGGCCGAGTCGGATATTCGCATTGTGGCCCGACGCTTTATTCTGGGGGCCAGTCTAGAGGGGACGGGCTTTTCGCCGGCGCAGGCGATCCAGCCAGACACGGCGCTGTGGGCGATTCGGGCGTTTATGGGGCTAGTGCCGCTGACGCTGCTGTGCTGTGCCCTGGTGCTGTGCTACTTTTACCCCATCTCGCGCGCCGTGCACGCCGAGATCATGCTGCAGCTGGCGGCGCGGCGTGAAGCCGATGGGCGGCGATCCGCAGGTTGATGACGGGAATGGGAGCACAGGGGCCGCAAGCTCACTCGGGGCGATCGCACCGCTGTGCCAAGCGTAGAAAGAATTGCGGCAATCTCAATCTCATTAAGCCTGCTGGACTGCTGCGGGTGGGGCTCTCCCCTGATTGACTGACAAAAGTTCGCTTTGTAGATACTGTGTGGGCCTTGGGGCGTCAAGCGGTGGATGCCGCTGATTGAGGTGGCAGCAACTTAGCCGGGTCGTAAGGTTGATTCGAGGCTAAAGCACCATAGACGATACGAATGAGCTTGTGCATAGCGGCTCCAACAATGGCCATTTTGTTTTGCCCGCTGCCGCTCCAGCCAGTCTTCAGCAAAACCTACACCCATACAACAGAGACTGGATTTGCCCAAAATCACCTTCTTGGGAGGCTGTCGCTAGGGCGTGTCGTCAATTAATTCCAGCAGCCTTGAGCCACAAGCATGACCGCACCCACATCAACTTAATTCGCTAGGAGCTGCATCCCTTTGCGCCAAAGGATCTGGTCGCTCAATGATGACGGCCCCTAGTGCAGTGAACTGAATTCGTTCCCCCCTTCCCCGGATTTTGCATCAAAGTCGTTCCTGAGAGGGATGTGTCGTTTCTCAGCGATCCTCTAAAAAAGCGGAGAACCTTGAGATACTAGTCGTGTATTCGGCGACCCTGGGGAGACATGGCAGAACGGACTGAATTAATGCAGTCTAGAGGTTGAGGTTTCCTTGGGTAAGGTCATCGTTATCAGTTAACTGCAAACTAAATTTCCCCTTTTTATGTCAACTGCCTCCCTTTCTTCTGAGCTAGTTTACAGTGTTGTCGAAAATCGCCACAGCAACCCCTTCGAGGTTTTGGGTTCGCATCCGCGATCGCAAGACAACGGTCATTCAAGCTGGGTCGTGCGAGCTTATTTGCCCGATGCTGAGGCCGCCTGGGTGATTCATCCCCAAGAGCGTCAGGAATATCCGATGCAGACGGTGCATCATCCGCACTTCTTTGAGTGTGAGATCCCCGGCCAAGAAGACAAGAACTATCTCATCAAGGTGAAGGAAAACGGCCACGAGCGGGTGATGCGTGACCCCTATGCGTTTAAGTCGCCGCTGCTGACTGACTTTGACATTCACCTCTTTACGGAAGGCAATCACCACCTGATTTATGAAAAGCTGGGGGCACACCCCGTCGAGGTGGATGGCGTCACTGGCGTTTACTTTGCGGTGTGGGCACCGAACGCCCGCAACATTTCCGTGGTGGGTAATTTCAACAATTGGGATGGTCGCCGCCACCAAATGCGGCGGTTGAATGGCGGTGTTTGGGATCTCTTTATTCCCGAACTGCCGGTGGGCGAACTCTACAAATATGAGATTAAAAATGCTGAAGGGCATCTGTACCTGAAGTCCGATCCCTACGGCTTTGAGCAGCAGGTGCGGCCTGACACGGCCTCCATCGTGGCGGACTTGAGCTATGAGTGGCAGGACCAAGACTGGATGGAGCAGCGCCGCCACACCAATCCTCAAGAGCAGCCAATTTCGGTGTACGAAGTCCATGCGGGCTCCTGGATTCACGAGAGTATTGAGAATCCGCCCGGCCATGGCAACTATGCCGTGCAGGTAAGTCAAAAGCCCGATGCTCGCTTCCTCACCTACCGAGAGCTGGCCCATCGCCTGATTCCCTATGTGAAAGAATTGGGCTATACCCACATCGAGTTGCTGCCGATCGCGGAGCACCCCTTTGATGGCTCCTGGGGCTATCAGGTAGCGGGCCACTTCGCCCCCACCTCGCGCTTCGGCAGTCCCCAAGACTTTATGTACTTCGTCGATCAGTGCCACGAGCACGGCATCGGCGTGATTGTCGATTGGGTGCCGGGTCATTTCCCCAAAGACAGTCACGGCCTGGCGTTCTTTGACGGCAGTCACCTGTACGAGCATGCCGACCCCCGCAAAGGCGAGCACAAAGAATGGGGCACGCTGGTATTTAACTATGCGCGCCATGAGGTGAAGAATTTCCTGATTGCCAATGCCCTATTCTGGTTTGACAAGTACCACATCGACGGCATTCGGGTGGATGCCGTCGCCTCCATGCTGTATCTGGACTACGATCGCAAAGCCGGCGAGTGGGTGCCCAACCAGTACGGCGGCAACGAAAACCTGGAGGCGGTCGACTTTCTGCGGCAGTTGAACTATCTGCTGTTCGGCTACTATCCCGGTGTGCTCTCCATTGCGGAAGAGTCTACTTCCTGGGCGAATGTGTCGCGCCCGACCTATATCGGTGGCCTGGGCTTCAACTTCAAGTGGAACATGGGCTGGATGCACGACATGCTGGACTATTTCAGCGAAGATCCCCTCCATCGCCGCTACCACCAAAACAGCATCACCTTCTCCATCTGGTACGCCTTTAGCGAGAATTTCGTGTTGGCGTTGTCCCACGATGAGGTGGTGCACGGTAAGGGCAATCTTTTCCAAAAGATGCCGGGAGATGACTGGCAGAAGTTTGCCAACCTGCGATCGCTCTACGCCTACATGTTTACCCATCCCGGCAAAAAGACCCTGTTCATGGGTATGGAGTTTGGGCAGACCACCGAGTGGAACGCCTGGCTGGATCTGAACTGGAGCCTGCTGAATTTTGAACCCCACCAAAAGCTGAAGCAACTCGTGGCGGATCTGAATGCCCTGTATAAGCAGGAGCGATCGCTGTATACCGACGACTTCTCAGCCCACGGCTTTGAGTGGATTGACTGCAACGACGCCGACAACAGCGTGGTGTCCTTCATCCGTCAGGACAAATATTCTGATAAGTTCATCGTGACGGTGTGCAACTTTACGCCCCGGCCCCATTACGACTACTGGGTCGGCGTGCCCCAGCCCGGCTACTACCGCGAATTGCTCAACACTGACTCCCAGAAGTACGGCGGCAGCGGTGTCACCAACGTCGGCGGCAAGCATAGCCACGAGTGGGATAATCCCCGCTGGCCCCACGCCCTCAGTTTGACCCTGCCGCCGCTGGGTGTCGCGGTCTTTAAACTCGACTAATCGTTCTCTCCTAACTTCGCGGCATCGGATTGGCCTGATACGGTGCTGCTAATGCCCGATCGCGCTGTTGTTATTTTTCTACAAAGGAATTAAGCTGCATGGTTGCCACTGCTGCCCGGATTCAACTGCTGGAGAAAGAGACGCAAGCCCTGGTGGACTGGGCGGAAGCGATCCACCAGTCGGACGAAACGCTATATCACCAAGCCCAACAACTGGCGACCCGCCTGGGGGCACACTATCGGGAAGATGGTCTGACAGAAATTGGCTTTTGGGCACCGGAACTGGGGGCGGACATGGTGCAGCCCAAAAATATTTACCTGGAAATCTTCACCCCCAAGCAAAGGATTGACCCCACCAAAGCTATCCAAAAGACCGTATTTCGCCGCGATTATGTAGAACTGGCGAAGCATGGAGAGTACTTTTGGGGCGTGTTGTCAGGCATGAAGGCCGGGACTAAAGACGAGATCGGCTCGTTTTACTGGCTGCGCTATCTGGATATGAACACCGATGAAGTGCGCGTGGTGGGCGACTGCCTGGCCTACTCGTTGCCCTATGGGGTGTATGCCCCCGCCGAACTGTATGACCTGGCGAGTCTACAGCGCGATCGCGCCGACCGGGACTATTTCACCCAGGGCGACGCCGACGAAAACGGCGTCATTCGCGTACATCCGCCTACTAACATTCTGCAACTACACGTCAATACCGCCTCCCCCAACGGCTACCTGAGTGGGTTGACGGCCACCTATCGGGCGATCGCCGACAAGCTCAAACAGCAAACCGCTCTTACCCCGGCAGAGCAAAATTTCATGGCCTACGATGCCGTGCAGCTCATGCCCATCGAGCCGACGGTGGAATATCTGGGGGCGCATGAGTTAGGCCACGGCTTCTTCATTCTGGACGACGACGACATGGGCGAAATGGACCCCGAAACCGCCGAGGTGGAACGGGAAGAAGGGGACGTCAAAGTCACCCTCAAGAAGCCCGACACTGAGAACTGGGGCTACGACATCGTGATTTTCGGCTGCTCCGCCACCGATCCCTCCGTGCTGGAAACCCTGCGCCCCAACGAACTGGTGGAGTTTATCGAGACCCTGCACAACTTTCCCACCGGGCCGATTCAGGTGATCTATGACATCGTGTATGGCCACGCCGACAACCAGGGCATCGAGCTGCTGAACGGGCGCTTTCTCAAAGGCCCGAACATGTACGGGCAGGACGTGAACCACCAGAATCCGACGGTGCGGGGCATTTTGCTAGAGATGCAGCGCCGCAAAAACAACACCGGCGTGGACGGCATTCGGGTGGATGGGGCGCAGGACTTCAAATTCTTCAATCCGTTGTCGGGGCGGGTGGAGTATGACGACAATTACCTCAGCGACATGGCCGAAGTGCTGCAAAAAGTCGGCGATAGCGTGCGGCGGCCTTACACCATTTTTGAAGACGGTCGCCCCTGGCCCGCCGAGGGCTGGGAAGAAATCTCCACCTACCGCGACATCGTTGAGTTCAAGCCCGACGCCTTTCAGTGGGGACCGCTGATTTTTGCCCACAATACCCCCAGCATTCGCAATTTTTGGGATCAGAAGTGGCGGCGCGTGGCGGAACAAATGCAGGTGGGGGCGAACTGGATCACCGGCTGCGGCAACCACGACACCCTGCGGCGGGGTACCCAGGTCGACCCTGACCTCGACATCAACTGGAACCTGGGCGACAGTCTGCCCGAGGTTCTCAAAAACGCCTACGACAATCCCGCGATCGCCCTCATGACCTACGGCTTCAGTCCCGGTCTGCCGATGGACTTCATCAACTGCACCATGCGGGCACCCTGGGGCTTTTTGCGTAACACCGACGATCGCTATGGCGTCAAAGTCGTGTCCGAAGAAATCGGTGGCTTCCTCGACTGGCAGATTGTCCCTGAAACCTACGACAACCCGGAGGTGTTTCCGCGACTGAAGGCCATGGGCTTTACCAAGCTGGGAGAACTGCGGCAGTTTGTCAAGGGGCTGTACGATGCGATCGAAGAGACCGACTACGACCTCGATGAAGTCGCCCATCTGTGTCAGGAGTTCATCGCCGCTGACCCGGAGTTGGAGCGGGTGAAGGAAAAGGCCAAGCAGCGCAAGTCGGCCCAATCGCTGCAAAAACTGAACGTGCCGGAAAAGTCCGAGATTCTGACGCAGCTTGATGTTAACAAGCTCAAGGACTTCGCCAAAAACTTCATGGAAGATGCCCACGAACTCTGTAACGTCTGGCTCCAAGAGGAAACCTTGAACGCCGAACAGGTCGCCTACAATCTTGCCCTGCGACGCTTTCGTCAGGCCAATGCCTGGCTGCAAGACAACCTTTCTAACCTGGATCGGTTTAACCGCATCAACACCGACGAGCAAACCGTGTTTTATGGCCTACGCACCGCTCCTGCCGAAGAAGGTGCGGCTAAATATCAGGTGGCAATGGTCACCCACATGGGCGGTGAGCCGCTGGATGTAACGCTGGGTGACTGGCTGCAAATGGATGTGGAGGACTGGCAAGTGGCGATCGCCTCCCCCCCCGTCGCCCTCAAACCCGGCGATACGGTGCCTAAATCCTTTTCGCTGGCCGACAGCCAAGCCGTCCTACTAGAACGCACGGTACAAGCTGCCGCTGAGTCCTAATTCATCGACTCCAAAAGCTCAATCCGACTCACCCACTAAACCGCTACCCGTTCAAGATCAGGTAGCGGTCGGGTATTCATAACGGAAAAGTTGGGTTGCTAAATTTGGGCAAGAGCAATCGCTCATCGGCTCACTCAGGACGACATCACGGCATTGTTCTCCTCAAGAGATTGCACAACCATGTGCGGTATATTGAGGGCGATCGCTGTGCCCTGCCCCTGAAAATCTATCTCTTAGTTACCATCTTTCGCGAGTCTTGCTAACAACGATAACCGATAAGATTTAGGTTGCAGTCCCTACCAAAGGGTCAGCGGCATAACGGCAAGCATCACCAGCGACAGGTAGGCTTTAAGACTCACCGATAACCTTTGTTCCGTCCTTATCAGCGAGGTGTTAGGGGGCTGAACAAGAGCAACCAACTTATTCTGAAGTCGGAATTTTGGGAGTGACCGCAAACTCTAGCTGTGAACGATAGAAGCAAACATCGAACTCCATAAAAAAGTTCACCTGCCCCAAGATAAGCGGTACGTTAGTAGCCTGTGTCCAGGCAAACACCAGTTGCACAGGCTCAAACTGCCCAACCATCGCTTGAGCAAGCACGACCCGCGCCTCATACTGAGCTAAGTTGCCTGTCAAGCTCAATACAGTAGTCTGCCTATCCCATTCGTACCCAAGCTCGATTCCTACTGAGTAGGGCAGTACATTGACACTGGCCCCAGTATCCAGCAACCCAGTTGTCGCGACAGTCCTATCCTGACAAACCAGAGTAAAAGGCAGATATGGACGAAAACTGGCTTCTCCTAATGCTGAATCACCAGAGAGAAATGGATACCGCTCAGCGTTAAGCATGGTCTTGAGCTTTGGCAGATTGTAAAGCTTTTAACATCGTATCTGCTGCTTCGTCTGCGCCATAGGGCGACCACACTGGATAAGCCTGCTCAGGTTTAATCAAGTCGGTTTCTTGCTGGGCAAGTTCCGAGATCAGAAGCTGCATGATGTAGAACTTGTCTAAACGGCTCAGCTCTCTCAAGGCTAAGATTAATTCCGATGAAACCATACAGCACTCCAGTCAAGCCAACTCTATAGACTTATTTTAGGGCGTTGCTGAATAGCGGTATGATTTTGCAAAAATTTAAACGCGGTTCCAATACCTAGAGAAATTGGTTCATACCTGGAATCAGCAACGCCCTTATTTTAGCTGTCACCTAATTCTTTGCTAAAGCTACTAGATAGTAGAACCATGTTTAGCACGCTTCAAAAGTTGCTGAAGTTCGTCAACACTCAACAGAGGAGAATGGCAATGCCCCTGAGAATCGTCTCTTAGTTACCATCTTGCGTGAGTCTAGCTAATAACGATAACCGATAAGATTTAGGTTGCAGTCCCTACCAAAGGCTCAGCGGCATAACGGCAAAACGCAGCGGCGGCAGACAACATTGGCAAGAGAAACAATAGCTATCGCTCGTCCGCCACGCTATGTTGTTATACTGCGGCTACCTTGGCCAATAATCAGGAAAAGTTATTACGGCGTAAATTTTCTAATCGTGTCTTTTCTATATGAGCTTTACGAGACAAAACTTGAAGGTTGTCTAGGATTGTTAAGCCACCTTCTGACATAGGTATGATGTGGTCAATTTGAAAGTCTCTTCGCATTTGACTTTTAAAACCACTAGAGGCACAGGTGATAAATCCTTGTTCATTTGTATACTTAGCAAAAACATCATCCTTAAGCTCTCGATATAGAGCTGGATCCCGCTCTCGCATCTCGAACAGTGAAAGTTTTTCAATGGGAACCTGATCGAGAATGACAACTGGCGGAGTTGCCACCAGATCGGGATAAGCTCCTTCCAGCTTATTGATTTCAATGTCAAACTGCTTTTTGAAATACAAGTAGTTGTATCCAAATAAAACTTGCCAGAACGTAGTTTCATCATGCCATAAAGATCTAAGATACTCAGTCTCTTGTTGGCGCGTAAAATTGTTCTTGTATGTATAATTAGCAACAATTGCCAAATTACACTTAATACGTTCACTAAAAGCAATAAACTCTGGCTCCATTTCTTTTTGGGCATAGAATCGGAGGATGTTTTTAACATCTTCATCTCTATAACCCAGCAAGAAGGGAGCGTCAGGAAAATAAAGATCTTTGGTTAATTTTAGAAGATATTCTAGTTCTTCATCCGTCAAAAATTCTCTGCCATTGATATCTACACTCTTGAAAATAGATTCTAAATCATTAACAAAACTATCGTATGCTTCCTCAGTATCGTTATACAGCAGTACATCATAGTTTCTATTGACAGGTTCACCAGATTCAGAAGGTTCGAGAATAGAAAATCGATAAATTCCAACGGGAACCCGCCTCAGAAAATATAATTTTTCTAGATTAGTTGTGTCGATAGAATCATCCATCATTCGCGCAAACTCTTCAATCTTCTCAATTGAGATGAGTCGAGCGATTCGTTTCATCGTCTTAGTTTTCTCTTCATTAGGATCAGGATCTACTTCCTCAAGATGAAGCTTTTCAGGATTGACCCAATTAATCTTATCTTCCCAGTTGTCAATAAAACTGACGACATATGCCTTTTCAGTTCCACCCGCAGACTGACCGCGTAAAGCTCTACCAATCATCTGAGTCATCAGGATTGTTGAAGTCGTTGGACGAGTCAAGAAAACTGTTTGGACATTAGGCAAATCAGTGCCTTCAGTCAACATTTCTACATTAATAAGGACTTCAATTTTACCTGCTCTAAATCGCTTGATCTTCTCAGAATTTTCTTTAGGAGAAATGGTAGCTCCTGTCTCTAGATCTGCTATTTTGCCAACCACAAACTCAGACTCAATTCCTTTGCTCCTGAAGACAGCATTTAGAGCAACAGCATGAGCAACATCAATAGCAAAAACAAGCAATGGCTTATACTTTTCTCGGTTGTTAATATAATGCTGGACAATACGTTGGTTGCGAACTTTAGAGATTGCTATCTTCTCAGCTACTTTCTTAGGTATTCTGTCGAAGTTTTCAATTGCTCGAATATCTTTATCAGTTAGTTCTTGATGGAAATCTAGTAGTGTGTCAGGCTTGATTTGAGGGATAGGCATATTGGATAATAGAGCTGTCGAATCCTGTCATCTGCCCATGCCTGCGAAAAAATACATCGTCTCCCTGACGCTTGAAGAGCG
>Ga0008836_100233_pt1 | contig 49024 bp, 41 predicted proteins | sample HotLakConsUCCR28_FD_62214 | JGI IMG/M metagenome (GOLD analysis project Ga0008836, IMG submission 62214) | Hypersaline microbial mat communities from Hot Lake, Washington, USA - Hot Lake Consortium UCC-R28 (Hybrid Assembly) ... | reverse complement strand
TACCGCATCATAATCTTTCTCCAGCACTTCTTTCAGGCTTTCCACATAAGTCATGAACTGGGTATGAATGCCCAGATTCAGTATGTACCCCACTTCTTCATTCAATACTTCTTCGGGCAGGCGAAAAGCAGGGATTTGGCTGCGCATCATGCCTCCGCCGGCGATCTGCTCATCGAAGAGGTGGATTTCATAACCCAAGGGGGCCAGATCTCGGGCAACACTGAGAGAGGCGGGGCCTCCTCCGATCAGGGCAATCTTTTTGCCATTGGGCGGGAAGGGTGCCTGAGGCATCAGGGACTGTACGTCTCCCTTGTTATCTGCAGCTACCCGCTTTAACCGGCAAATGGCCACGGGCTCTTCTTCCACCCGACCCCTGCGGCAGGCAGGTTCACAGGGCCTGTCGCAGGTTCGGCCCAGAATCCCAGGGAATACATTGGATTCCCAATTGATCATGTAGGCTTCAGTGTATTTTTCTGCTGCGATTTTGCGGATGTATTCCGGCACAGGGGTGTGGGCAGGACAGGCATATTGGCAGTCCACCACTTTGTGGTAATACTCCGGATCACGGGTATCGGTAGGTTTCATGGCATTTTGGGTTTTGGGTCCTTCAGATTTGGACTATACTTGTTATTGCCGAATAATTTTATAAAATAAAGTCAGCTATGCAAACGATTGTCTAAATAATTTTTATTTATCGTTTTATTTGGCAGTTCTAATCCACTTTGAACCAGTACCGGGCGTATTGATTCTTTTTTTCAGACCGCATTTATTTACAGATTGGTAGTTCAGGCCTCATCAGTTTCAATCATAGCCAACCCACTTTTTCAGGGATGGGGTTTTATCGATTCATTTTAAACTGCTATTTTTGACCGGTTAATTCTTAGCTAATGACCAAAGCAGACTGGAATAAAATATTGGATACCCGGGTGCCGGAAAAGGCCATTCCCTATTGCTTCGCCCTCTGGGAAGAAGAGCCCTTTCACTTTGAGATCACCAGGTCCAGGATCTCCAAATTGGGTGATTTCCGATATAGGAAGGGACATAAAATCCAAAAGATCACCATCAATCATGATTTGAATCCCTACCAGTTTTTGATCACTTTTGTGCATGAAGTAGCCCATCACCGGGTATTTAGTAAATACCAGGGGACCGGAATCAAACCTCATGGGCCGGAATGGAAGCAATCTTTTCGGTTTTTGATGGCTCCTTTGCTGCATAAAAATATTTTCCCCATGGATGTATTGATCCCGCTTCGCCTGTACATGGGTAATCCCAAAGCAAGTACCGGGGCCGACTTTTTTTTAATGAAGGAGCTGAAGAAGTATGATAGGCATCCTGCTGCATATAATGGGGTGTTATTGGGCGACCTGAAGCCGGGAGCTCAATTTGGTTTGAGGGCCAGGATTTTTGAAAAGCTGGAGACCAAAAGATCCAGGGTGCTTTGTATGGAATTGGCAACGGGTAGAAGATACCTGATTTCCAGGCATGCAGAAGTGGTAGAAAAGGACGGTGAAGGGGATGTTCCGTTCTAACTTTTCCCTGAATCGGAAATTTGTTGCCGGGCATTGATGCCCAGGTTTTTCAATTTTTCAGCCTGGGAGACCAGGTTGCCTTTTCCCGTTTTCAGTTGTTTTAAGGCCGAATGGTAGCTGTCCTGCGATTTTTCCAGGTGTTTGCCTATGTCTTCCAGATTCCCTAAAAAGGAGGCAAACTTATCGTACATGCGACCGCCTCTATCTGCAATTTCCAGCGCATTTTTGGATTGATCGTCCCGTATCCACAGGTCTTTGATCATTTTCAGTGCAGCAATCAGGTTGCTACTGCTGATCAGCAATACCCGCTTTTTATAGGCATATTCCCAAAGTTGGGAATCAGCCTGTAGGGCCACTATATAGGCTGCTTCCAGGGGCACAAACATGATTACAAAGTCCAGGGCCCTGGCGTAGGCCTCATATTGTTTGCCCGATAATTGGTCAATGTGGGTTTTAACGGCCTTCACGTGCATTTCCAGGGCATTTTTTTGTTCGGGTTCTGCTGGGGCGCTGCTGTATTTCTCGTACGCCAGTAGGGATACTTTAGCATCTATGATGACCTTCTTGTTGTCCGGATAATGAACGATCACATCAGGTTGCATTTTTTTTCCATCCAGTCCCAGTAAGGGATGGCCTGCATCGTCTTTTAAAAATCCCTGTACGCTGTAATGCCTGTCTCTTTCCAGGCCTGAATTCTGCAGGATGGTCTCCAGGATGGCTTCACCCCAGTTGCCCCTGATTTTGGCATTGCCCTTCAGGGCATTGGTGAGGTTTCTGGCTTCCTGGCTGATCTGCTGGTTGAGTTCGGCCAGCTCCTTTACTTTTCGTTCCAGGGAAAAACGCTCTTTGGATTCCATGGAATAGGTTTCCTGTACCTGTTTTTTAAATGCCTCCAGGTCTCTTCCCAGCGGGCTCAGAATCCTTTCGATGTTTTCCTGGTTCTGTAAGGAGAATTTCACAGATTTATCCTCCATGATTTTGTTGGCCAGGAGTTCAAATTCCTGATGAAATTTTTTCCCCATCTTTTCGAGTTCCTGCTCCTGAAAAGCCAGCTTTTCGCCGAGATAGTGCAGCTGGGACTCCAATTTGTTTTTGTCCAGTCCCAATTGGTACTTTTCCCTTTCCAATCTTGTGATGACGGCTGTTTGGCTATCGTTTTGGTTGAGTTGCCGGTTCAGGTTATCGCGGAGCAGTTGCCGGGTTTCTTTCAGGCTGTCTCTTTCCATGGTCAAGTTCCTGACATGTTCCTGCAGGGCAGAGCTTTTTTTAAAGCTCTGATAGCTGGCGAAGGCCATTCCTGCCAGGGCAATTCCCATGATGATCAAGGCTACCGATTCTATTCCCATAAGCAATATTAGTTGTTATTCAGGCAGGTTTATTTCTCTGCCGGACAGCCTCATAGATGACGATGCCTGTAGCTACCGATACATTCAGACTTTCTATTTTTCCCATGACAGGTATTTTTACAAATTCATCACACAGCTCCATGAGCTCTTCAGATATTCCGTCCTCCTCTGAACCCACTACCAGGACGGTGGGCAGCGTTAGGTCTGCCTCGTACATTGCCCGGTCTGTTTTTTCGGTAACACCCACCACGTTGAGGCCTGATTTCTTCAGGTCTTTCAAGGCATAATACAGGTTTCTTTCCCGGCTGACCGGTATAAAATTCAAAGCCCCTGCTGAAGTTTTGACGGCATCGGAATTGATTTGGGCACTGCTTTTTTCGGGGATGACAATGGCATGAACACCCGCCACCTCAGCAGTTCTGGCAATGGCCCCGAAGTTCCTGACATCAGTCACCCGGTCCAGCATCAGGATGAGCGGCGCTACGCCGCTGGTGTAGCAGCCATCTACCACATTGTCCAGGGAAGCATAGGCAATCGATGAAATATAGGCCACGACTCCCTGGTGATTTTTCCTGGTGATGCGGTTCAGCTTGCTTTCCGGTACCTTGGTGACAGGTATTTTTTTTTCCCTGGCAGTACCCAGTAATTCCTTTAACAAGTCACCTTTCAATTCCTTGTTGACCAAAATTTTATCTATCTGCTGGTCCGCATTAAAAGCCTCCATAATGGGCCTGATGCCAAACAGGTAATCTTTTTGGTTGTCGTTTCTGTCGATCAGAAAACCATCCTTCCGTTTCTCCATGCTGTAATGTTTTTGAACCAAATCGGCTGGTAGGCTCTGGATCGGTTCAAGGTGTAATAATTGGGGGTTAAAATATTTTTTATTCGGGCAAAGGTAAAGGTAATTTTTGAATTTGAATCCTGCGCCTGGTATACCCAGGTTTCTTTGTCCCTATCAAAGTAAACTTCCTGTGGAGGACCCATGATGATGTAGATCATGCCCCGGTCGGTGGCCCAGCCTTCCTTAAAATCTGTAAAGAGTATGTTGGCAAATTCCACTTGCCTGAAATATTCCTTGATCAGTTCCTTGGCAGTTTCCTCGTCCCGGGTCATTCGGATCCAATATTCGTCCAGGGCTGTTTTTTTATTTTCTGCTGCCAGTAAAGTTTCATGTTCCTTGCGGGTGGATATATAAGTGACCATTTGGATCATTTCTTCCCAGGTTGCCACCCTGGGAAAGGTCTGGCTGGCAGTTTTAATCATTAGCCCCGTAGATGAACTGGTATCAGCCTGTATGTAATAGTAACCGGATTTTTCAAATGGAACAGGTACATTGACCAGAAAACTTCCCTCATCCACCACTTCTGTTTCCCTGGGTATTTCCGGTGTGCTGGTCTCCATCGGAGGTAAGGGCAGGGGGAATTCCCGCGGATAATAGTAACGGTACAGGTTTACTCCCTGCTCACTTTTAAATAAGAGGGATTCTTCCACATTCAAAAAATTCTGGTCAAAGGGTATGTCATTTCCAAAATAGGCACCAAAACCCGATTGATCCGGTACATAGGGACTGATCAGGTCAGCATGGTAGACGTATTCGTCTTCCTGCCGGGTATCCAGTGCCCTGAATATCACATAAGCTTCCTCCTGATCTGCGGGTATTTCCACCGTTTCCTCAAAGTAGAAATGCCTGTCGGTGTCGGCTTTCAGCAGGTCCCTGTCCAGGGCGATCACCTGCTCATCAGCGATGGTTTGCTGAAAACCATTGACAATGGTATAGCTAAAAAGGTAATTGTCGAAATCAGGGTCTTCTTCAATTTTTTCTGCGACCATTTGCAGTGTAAAAGTTCTTTCTGCAGTTTTTATGGGGATTACTTTAAGCGAAATCCGGGAGTACCTGGAGTACCTCAGGTTTTGGTTGATACTTTGCAGGTTGTTTTGTGCATAGACCGAAAGCGATAAAAAGCATAAAACGGCCAAACACCCAATTATTTTTTTCATGTGCAACGACTTTATTGTTTCCATAGTTGGTTTTAAAAATTAACCTTAATTTTGTTGAAAATAATAAAATTTTAAATGGCTACCTATACAACGGAAATTACTTCCGATAAGTTGATCAGTGACAACCCCATACATCAACGGCTTTTGAAAGCCTACATTGTCGCCAGAGATTATGTTTCCGGTGATTTGTTGGAAATTGGCTGTGGTGAGGGAAGGGGGGTGGAAGTTTTGGGCCCCCTGCTCAATCATTACCATGGCCTGGATAAAATCGGTGAGATACTGGAGACCCTTCGGAAGCAACACCCAGGTTTTGTTTTTGAGCAGGCCCTGTTGCCACCCATGCCGGGCCTGAAAAACAATACGTTTGATTGGGTGGTCAGTTTTCAGGTAATCGAACATATTCAGGATGATTTGCTGTACCTGCAGGAGATCTACAGGGTCCTGAAACCCGGCGGGTGTGCCCTGATTTCCACGCCGAATATCCGGTTTTCCCTTTCCAGGAATCCCTGGCATATCCGGGAATATACCCCGGATCAGCTTAGGGATTTGTGCCTAAGGGTGTTTGATAAGGTAGAAGCAAAAGGAATAGGTGGTAATGAAAAGGTATGGAAATACCATGAAGCCAATAGAATCTCAGTAGAGAAAATAACCAGATGGGATTTTCTCAACCTGCAGTACCGCCTTCCGGCGGGACTTTTGAAAATCCCCTATGAAATTCTCAACCGGTTTAACCGCAACAAATTGCATCAAAAACAGGGTAAATCGGTGGAAGAAATTCTGCACACAGATTACCTGGTAATGGATGATCCCGAAGAAGCCCTGGATTTGTTTTATGTCCTGCATAAAAAAGAATAAACAGGGTATTGATTCCCGCTTTATTACCCCATTCAGGCACTTTATAAAGCAAAGGAGAAGTCAATCGACTTCTCCTTTGCTTATTTTTTTGATTTTACTTTTGGCTGACCAGCTTCTGCCATTTACATTTATTCCTTATCGTCTTTGCATCTGCTGGCCCATGGAGCCAAACAGCCTTTCAAACTCCTGCTGAAGCTGATTCGCTTTTTCTTCAAAACCCTGTTCCTTTAAAAGCGGAATAAAATACCGAAGCATTTCCATGGAAATGGAGGCCTCCCTATCCATGGCTCGGCCGGTTTCCTGGTAGAAATCCAGCATTTCCACTGATCGGGAGGACATTTCATTGATGATGTGCATGGCCTCATCTTCCATACCCAATTCAAATAACAAGGGAACAGCCTGTCCGCTGGCCAGGTCATAGGGGATGGCCTCATGAGGGAATTTCTCCAGGCTCAGGCGCATGATGTCATCGGCTCTTTCCAAATCCGCTTCGTCCAATAGGGCGATGGTAATGCTATTCAATACGCTTCGGTGATTAGAGGTAAACCTTCTGAACTCATCATCAAAATAATTGGAGGGGTTATTCATTCCCCTAAAGGCAAATTTTTCCATGACATTGGTATAGGCCAGGTCTGTATTGATCAACTCTTCCTGGTTATCCGGTTTTTGAACAGGTAATAGCCGGTAGGTAAGGCCTTCCATTACTACATTTTCGCTGATGTCAAAACCTACGGAGGCCAATGAAGTATTATTGAAATAAATCGGCCTTTCCCAGTTATTGGTAGCGATCAGATCCAGAAGCATCAAATTGCCTTTGGTTACATAATTTCCCTTCAGTCGGATATTGATTCCCGGAACCCTCAAATCTCTAAACTGCTCAGGAACGATGTTCAGATCCTCTATTTTTTCCTGTTCAATGGAAAGGGAAAGGTTTCTTGAGGGGACGGTGTTGATGTTACCTGACCTGCTGGACGAAAGTTTGAGTAATTCACTGTTATTTTTAAGCAGCTTGAGATAATCGGGCAGGGCTAAACTTTCCAACCTTTCTGTAATATACAAAACGTCATTGGTGCCCTTTTTAAAGTTGTCGTACTGAAGGGTAAAGTCCAGGGCAGCAGATTCATTGACCGGCCGGGTCATCTGCTTGACATACCAATCCGTATCGAAATAACTCAGTACAACCACCCGGACATCAGTTCTGAAACCTTCTACTTCCTGTACGTACCAGAGTGGAAAAGTGTCATTATCGCCTCCGGTAAATAATATGGCATTGGGTGCGCAGGATGCCAGGAAATTCCGGGCAGAATCCACAGAAAAGAAGCGATCTGTCCGGTCATGATCATTCCAGTTTTCGCTAGCCATTAGCAGGGGCACGGGCAGGGTGATTAAAGTAGCATACAAGCCGGCCAGCACCAGGTCTTTCTTCACCCGGCTCAACTGCCTGCTGATGGCCAGCACGCTGAAGCCAATCCAGATGGCAAAAGCATAAAATGATCCTACATATATATAATCCCTCTCCCGGGGTTCTACCGGAGGGGAGTTCAGGTATAACACCAATACTACTCCCATCATCAGAAATAGCATCAGGGTCAGCCAGAATGATTTCGGATCGTGTTTGGCTTGAAAAAACATGCCGATCAGGCCCAGAAGCAGGGGCAGCATCAGGTAATTGTTATGTCCCTTGTTATTTTTTATGTATTCCGGAAAGTCGGTGCTGATACTTGTCCAGATGCTTAAAAACGGTGCATCACTAAAGTCACTTTCCCGGCCGCTGAAGTTCCACATAAAATACCTCCAATACATGTGCCCCAGCTGATGATCCAGCATGAAATAAATATTATCAAAAAAAGTAGGATCTTCTCCATCTCTCAGGCCAAGTTTGGATTGGTAGATTTGTTTGTGCCTGGGCTGGGTAGAATAAATCCTGGGTAGTATGGTGGTTTTTTCCGGGTCGTAAGTGTTTTCCAATTGGTAGTCGACAATTTCGTATTTTTCCTCTCCCTTGGCATAGACGGGAGCGCCTTCCACCTGGTCGATTACTTCTGCAGTGAAATATTGACCATGTAACAAAGGCCGGTAACCGTATTGTTCTCTTTTTAGGTAGCTGACAAAGCTGATGATGTCTTTGGGATCATTTTCATTGATGACGGGTTCCGCATTGGCCCGGATAACAATTAGCGCATAGGAGCCATAACCGATAAGAATGAAGGTAAGACATAACAATACGGTATTCAGGATTACTTTCTTTTGTTTGTAAGCATACACCAGGGCATAGACCAGAGCCCCCAGAAAAACAATGGAGAAAAAAACAATACCTGCCCCGAAAGGAAGGCCCAGGCTGTTGACAAAAAATATTTCCATTGATCCGGCGATGCTTGGAAGGCCGGGGATGATGATATTATTGATGATTACCAATGCAATTCCTCCCAAGGCAAAGGCAATGATTCCACCTTTCAGGGTATGGTTTTTGTACTTCTTAAAATACACTACCAATGCCAGGGCAGGAAGTGTAACCAGGTTTAGCAGGTGAACCCCTATGGATAAGCCGACCAGGTAGGCAATGAAAATCATGTATTGATTTTCTGCCCTGGGGTCCTTTATGACATCCCACTTAAGGAATGCCCAGATGACAATGGCTGTGAAAAATGAGGACATGGCATAGACCTCGGCTTCTACTGCAGAAAACCAAAAACTATCAGAGAAAGTATAGGCTAAAGCTCCGACCAGTCCGGCACCCATGAGTTTATAGGTCTGCTCTTTTGTAGGTTCACCATCTCCAATTGAAAGCAATTTTCTACCCAAAAGGGTGATGGTCCAGAAAAGGAACAAAATGGTGAAAGCCGAAAACAAAGCACTTCCCACATTCATCCAATAAGCGATAGCCAGTGTATCCCCAAAGGAAAAAAAACTAAACATGCGGTAAATCAAAAGAAAAAAAGGAGCTCCGGGCGGATGTGGTACCTGCAATTTGTAAGCAACAGCAATGAATTCTCCGGGGTCCCAGAAACTGGCGGTCTCTTCTATGGTGAGTAGATAGGTGATGAACGCAATGAAGAAGGCGGTCCAACCTGTTATATTGTTCAACCTGGCATATTTTGGCATGAGATCGGATTATTTTTGAAAAGCGAAATTAAAAAAATTATCAGGAATTATAGTTGAATTAACTTTTTTTAAATAAGCATTACCTGGCTTTGATGCCTTATTCCATGCTTTTTTCAGCTGTTGAAAATTAATTATATTTTTTTTAATTAATATTTAAACAAAATATAATTTTTTGAAATGGGTGTTTTTAGCGGGTTAATTAAAATAAAACAGCATTCAACGGTTCAAAATCGAGGAGATTACCTGATTCCTGCTTATTCTGTTGGGAAGTAAATTTAGGGATTTTAAAATATTTTTTATGTATTTTAAATACAATAAAATGGTTTTTAGATTTTTTTACCTATCTTTACATCGTCTTGAAAAAACAGCATAAAAATTTTTAATATGAAATCACAAAACGGCAAAAAATTAAAAATTGGTATCGCAGGAACCGGCGGTATCGGCAGAGGGCTGGCAAAATTGATTGCCAGAAGAGATGATATGGTCATTTCAAAGATTCTGACCAGAAGGAAAGGTAAAATTGAGGACCTGGGCGTTAGTCAGGATTTCCTTACTACCGAGCCTGAAAGGCTTTTTGAATCTTCAGATTTGATTGTGGTAAGTACCGGGGACACGTTGTATTCCACCCGTGTGATTCATAGTGCTTTTGAGTACGGATTACCGGTAGTGACCATGGATGCAGATACACAGGTTGTCACCGGATCCTGGTTGTCTAAAAGAGGGGTGATTACGGAGGCAAACGGGGATCAACCTGGCTGTCTGGCTGCGCTTAATCAGGAAATCATTCAAATGGGTTTTGATCCTTTGGTATATGGTAACATCAAAGGCTTTCTGAATAAAAATCCATCCCTGGAGGACATGTTGTTTTGGGGACAGAAGCAGGGTTACAGTTTGAGCTCGGTTACCTCCTTTACTGACGGGACCAAGCTTCAAATTGAGCAGGCTCTGATAGCCAATGGCCTTGGTTTGGATATTGTGCAGCAGGGTTTGGTAGGATATGAAACCTCTGATTTTGAAAAAGGAGCCTTTGCGCTGGCTGAAATTGCCCAAAATGAGAAAAAAGTAATCAGTGATTACATTATTTCCAGAGAATCACCTCCCGGGGTGTTTATTGCCGCCACACATCAGGAGGACCTTGCCGCTGAGCTCAAAACCTATAAAATGGGAGATGGACCGTTTTATTTATTGTATAAGCCCATGCACCTCTGTTTTTTTGAGATTCCGAATACCATTTTGAATCTGGTAAACCATGATGAAATATTGCTGGATAATGGTGCTACGCCATCCGTAAGCGTAGGTGCCATCGCAAAAAAGGATCTTTCTGCAGGTTCTGTCATTGACAAAGGTATTGGTGGAATGGAAGTCAGGGGAGAGGCTTTGAAAATTGAAGATGCCATGACCCATGTACCCATAGGTTTGCTCAGCAATGTTGAGTTGAAGAGAAATATTGAACAAGGTGAATTGATTACTTTTGATGATATCCATATTCCGGATTCCCTGGCATTGACTGCCTGGAAAAGCACATTGACAGACCTATCCCTAAAGAAGGAGTCTGTCAGAAGGTAAGCTGTTAATTTTTTTATCTTATTGCTGTTTACAGATCCATTGGCCAGGATCGCATCTGATGTGGTTTTGGTCTAATGGGTCTGTTTTTTCGTTTAATGTGCAAAGCCTGAAAAAGTAAATTTCGCAGCACAATCGAAATTAATTACAGAACATTATTGTTTTGTTTTTCGTGTAGTGATTTTGACCTGAAAAATAGCGAGAATTGAAGAATAGAATTATAGGTTACCTGTTTATTTGCGGGGCTTTTCTGATACCCGGTCTACCCTTGCTGGCTCAAATGGAAGCCGTGACTCAAATTGGGGAGCGCGAAAGTGAATATTTATTACTGGACAAAGGGCTTCAGTTCAGGATCACCGATGCGGTAAATAGCATGTACAATTTTGATTTTGAAAAGGCTGAGAGGGGATTTGAAGTGATGCGTTACAGTTATCCCGATCATCCCCTGCCTTACTTTTTGATGGGGCTCAGCCAATGGTGGAAAATTGCCGTGGCAACAGAGAATGAATCTCATGATGCACTTTTTTTGCGTTACATGGACCTTACCATTGATAAGGCAGAAGCCATTTTGGATCGTGAACCGGACAATAAGGAAGCTGCTTTTTTTCTGGCAGGGGCTTATGGTTTTCAGGGTCGATTGCACAGTGAGAGAAAAAATTGGACCAGTGCTACTTTTGCAGGAAAGAATGCATTGAAGTACATGGAATTGAGCAGGGGAGAGGAAGAATTGAACCCGGAGCTATTGCTCGGAGACGCCCTGTTCAACTATTTTTCAGTTTGGATACCGGATAATTACCCCCTGCTCAGACCGGTGATGTTGCTTTTTCCCAAAGGTGATCAGCAGCTCGGGCTCAAACAATTGGAGGAAGTTTCTGAAAATGCTTTTTATGCCCGGGTGGAGGCGCAGTATTTTCTCTTTCGTTTGTATGCTTCCGAGGAGAAAAAACCTTTTAAAGCCCTGGAAATCACGGCTTATTTACATGAAAAGTACCCCAATAACCCTTATTTTCACCGGTTTTTTGCCCGTCAGTTGTATGCTGTAGGCAGGGGCAAGGAAGCCATGGAGGTTTCCTTGGAAGTCCTGAAACGCATCGCAGATGGATGGACCGGATATGAAGCCAATAGTGGCAGGTATGCTTCCTTTTTTGCGGCACAGTATTTTGATAAAATGGGACAATATGAGGCGGCTAAAAAGCATTACCTGCAAACAGTTACTTTTGGGAATGAACTGGAATCGCAGGAAAGCGGTTATTACCTTTTTGCCCTCGTCCAGTTGGGAAAAATCAATCTTGGTCAGGGCAATAGAGCAGAGGCCAAGAGATATTTCGAAGCTGTAAAAAGTAATGCCAAAAGAAAACATCCTGCTCACAAAGAAGCCAGAACATTTTTAAAAAAGAATAAACTTTGACAGGTATTAAACTGTTATTGATAGGCTTATTCGAGAGGAAGTTTATCTTTTCTCAGGAATGACAAAACAGTAAGAGTAATTATTTTAATTAAATTGACAATTTAATAACAATATTTCGTCCACGCTTGCGTTTTTTTCGTAAATGTCTTTAAAATAAATATAAATTGGATTACCTTTGTACCACATATAATTCGGTAAATTCTTTACAATATGGATAATAGCATAAAAGTGAAATTTGACAAAATCGACCGTAAAATTTTAGAGATCCTTCAAGCGAATGCAAAAATAACCAATGCACAGCTTTCAAAAGATATAGGTTTATCTCCTGCTCCTACCCTGGAAAGGGTGAAAAAGCTGGAGCAATCTGGCATTATCAAAAGCTACCACGCCAAGTTGGACCCTGAAAAAATAGGTTTGGGAGTAAGTACTTTCGTACTGGTAGGCCTTATCGGGCATAATAAGGCGAATATAGACGCCTTTATGAAAGAAATTGACCAGATTCCTGAAGTGATTGAATGCCATCACATTACAGGTACTGGTGATTTCATCCTGAAGATCATCTCTAAAGACATCAATTCCTATCAGAAATTGATGTTGGAGAAAGTCAGTGAAATCAAAGAAGTAGACTCCATGCAATCCATGGTCATTCTTTCTACCTTTAAGGACAGCAAGGTATTGCCCATTCCTGCATAAATCACATTCATTCATTTCAAATTCTTTGAAGGGTGGCTTGATGTCACCCTTTTTTTTATAATGAAAAATCCCTGGATAAAAATTTCGGAAAAGAAGGTGTATGATAATCCCTGGATTAAGGTGTCAGAACATCAGGTGATTACTCCCAGGCAAAAGGAAGGCATTTACGGTAAGGTGTCTTTCAAAAATATGGCCATAGGTATAGTGCCGCTGGACAAAGATCTGCATACCTGGTTGGTGGGCCAATACCGCTATACCCTGGATGAATATTCATGGGAGATCCCTATGGGAGGAGGACCGCTTGATGAGGATGCTTTGCTAAGTGCCAAAAGAGAATTGAAGGAGGAGACAGGGCTAACGGCTGAAAAATGGACTGAGATTATGAAAATCCATACCTCCAATTCGGTCACAGATGAGGTAGGTTTGGTTTTTATTGCCGAAGACCTGCAGGAGGGCGAAACAGCGTTTGATGACACCGAAGACCTGAAGATTTGGCGCTTACCGTTTGCTGAGGTGTTGCAAATGGTGATGAAAGGACAAATCACGGATGGTATAAGTATAGCAGCAGTTTTAAAAACGGCCATTATTTTAAAGCAAGTATAGTTATTGATTCATGAATTTGAGTGCATTTAAAGCAGATTTTGCCTTTACTTTTCGCCTGGCATATCCTGCGATGCTTAGCCAATTGGGTCAGGTAATGGTGGGTGTGGCAGATAATGTCATGGTAGGAAGGCTGGGTGCAACTCCATTAGCTGCTGCATCCCTGGCAAATAGTATTTTCTTTCTGATCCTAATGTTTGGTATTGGCATTTCGATGGCCGTGACACCCATGGTGGCTGCAGCTGACGGGGAGGGGAAAAAGGGGAGGATCGGCAGGTTGTTGAATCATGGCATGGTTATCAATGGTTTTTCCGCCTTCGTGTTGTTTCTATTCATTCTGGGTATTTCTTCGGGCTTAAAGTGGCTGAAACAACCCGAGGAAGTGGTAATACTCGCTATTCCCTACCTGCTGATCATCGCATTTTCTCTGGTTCCTTTCATGTTTTTCCAGACCTATAAGCAATTTATTGAAGGGCTATCCCAGACCAAGCAAGCCATGTATATCACAGTAATCTTCAACCTGCTCAACATAGGGCTGAACTGGCTGTTAATTTATGGCAATTGGGGCTTTCCTGAGTTGGGTTTAAATGGGGCTGGTTGGGCTACCTTGATCTCCAGGATTTTGATGGCATGGGCCATCTACTTTTATGTAACCCGTTCCGGGAGGTATAAAAAACTTCTTCAAGCCTTCAAGACAAAAAACATCAGGTTTTCAATCATAAAGAAAATGGCACAGATAGGCATTCCTACCGGATTGCAATTTGTATTTGAAGTGGGAGCTTTCAGTACAGCAGCCATTATGATGGGTTGGATAGGAGTAAATGCCCTGGCTGCCCACCAGATTGCCATCAACCTGGCTTCCATAAGTTACATGATGGCATCGGGTTTGTCTGCCGCTGCCATGGTCAGGGTAGGGAACCAACTGGGAAAACGGGATATATCAAAATTGAGAACGGTAGGCTTTTCCATTTTTGGGATGGTGGCGATCTTTATGTTGTCTTTCGCTATCGTTTTTCTGTTGACAAGAAACCAACTTCCCCTGCTTTATATCAATGATGTACAGGTGGTGGAAATGGCAGCAAGCCTATTGGTGATTGCCGCTTTTTTCCAATTGTCGGATGGCCTCCAGGTGGTTGGTTTAGGTGCATTAAGGGGGCTTTCAGATGTAAAGGTACCCACACTGGTCACCTTGGTGGCTTATTGGGTGATTGGGCTTCCCCTGGGTTATTTCCTGGCATTTGGCTTGGGATGGGAGGAAATGGGAATTTGGTCCGGACTTTTGATCGGGTTAACCCTGACGGCAATGATGTTGATTTATAGGTTTCATGCCTTAAGTTTGCGCTTGTACCGACAATCACAAAGGAAACCAGCCAGCTAAATGGCTGAATCATAAAAAAACAATTTTGCTATGGATTACAAGAACTGTTACATCATCACTGGAGCAAGTAAGGGCCTGGGAAAAGCCCTGAGCGACCAGTTGAAGGCCAATGAAAACAACCTGGTGATTGGAATTGCCCGATCCGTTCTTAAATCAAAGAAGAATTTTACCGGCATAAGTCTTGACCTGGGGGATGTGGAATTGCTAATTAAAAAATTGGATGAAATACTGCCGGATGCGCCATTCAAAAAAGTTGTTTTGATCAATAATGCAGGTTGGATTGGTCAAATCGACCATACAGGATATATCTCAGCCCAATCCATTCGGGATATCTATCAGATAAATGTGATTGCCCCGGCTTTACTGATGAACGCTTTTATGAAAAAATATGACCAGCTTCCGGCTGAGAAATTGATCATCAATATCAGTTCAGGAGCTGCAGGCAAAGTGACCGATGGCTGGTCCGGGTACAGTGCCTCTAAAGCCGCTCTCAATCAAATGACAGCCATCGCCCAGCAGGAGTCTGATTTGAGAAACAGGGGCTTCAGGTTGTTTGCCCTTTCTCCGGGAATCATCGATACTCCCATGCAGGAGACCATACGCTCCGCCTCTGAGGAGAGTTTTAGCAGCCTTTCAAAATTCAAATCCTTCAAATCTGAGGGTGCCCTCAGCACACCGGAAGAAGTCGCTCTTAAAGTACAATTTTTGATGGACAACCATCAGGAGTTTAACGGTGTATTACAGGATGTTAGAAAATTTTAGGGGAACTGTTTTTGGGAAAATCATATAACCAGAAGGAAGCATTTTTCCTGGATAGGTTATTCCAGCTGTTGGTGGCAAAAGTAAATCCGAAAACAGCTGCGGTGGGCAGGTTGTCCAGGCTTTCTCTCAAATGGTTGATCAAATCTGTAAATCCGGGATTATGGCCAAAAATAAACAAGGTGTTTACCCTGTCAGAGGAATGGCGGACCACTTCTAAAATATCACTAACTGAAGCATGGTAGAGTTGCGCAGTCTTTTCGAAAATTACATCCTCCTTGCTAAAGGTTTCCAGATATACTTCTGCCGTCTGCAACGCCCGTAAAGCATCGGAAGAAATGATTTGTTCCGGATAAATGTGGTTGGTTTTTATTCTTTTGGCCATGAGCGGGGCATCCCTCCAACCTCTTTTGGCCAGAGGTCGTTCATGATCACTTAACCCGGGTTCGTCCCAGGAAGATTTGGCATGCCGGCAAATCAGTAGTTTTTTCATCTTTATCAGTTATTTAATTCAGCCATTTCTTTCTGTTCATGTTGCTTTGATCAAATTTGATATATTTGTCAGGAACAATTGACCTAATTTAGATGAATATTTTGAATATAAGCAAAGCGTCTTTTTGGATGTTTACCGTTATGTCTCTGATTTCCTGTAAGCAGCAGCCGGCGGGCCAGCAGCAGGATATGGAGGACTGGTCTTACTATCTCGGAAGCAAAGGCAGTTCCCAATATACTGCCCTGGACCAAATCACCAGAGAAAATGTATCCTCCCTCAAGCTGGCCTGGAAATACCAAACGGGAGACCTGAAGGAGAAGGGGAATACTCAGATTCAATGTAATCCATTGATCATCAGTGGGGTGTTATACGGAACCAGCCCTACCCTGAAGGCTTTTGCCCTGGATGCTGCTACCGGAGAAGCACTATGGGATTTTGATCCCCATGAAGACCATGAAATAGGAGGAAGTGTCAACAGGGGATTGATGTACTGGGAATCAGAGGATACGGGCAGGGTGTTTTATGCTGCTGGTCCCTATTTGTTTGCCCTGGATGCTGAGACAGGGAAATTGATTCCTGAATTCGGGGATGGCGGTAAGGTGTCATTAAAGGAGGGATTGGGAGATTGGGCTCAGGAACTTTACGTGATTTCTTCTACTCCCGGTGTCATTTATCAAGACAAACTGATCATTGGCACAAGGGTGTCTGAAAATGCAGATGCTGCTCCTGGCTATATCAGGGCTTTTAATGTTTTGAGCGGGGAGTTGGAATGGATTTTCCACACCATTCCCCAGCCGGGAGAGTTTGGCCATGAAACATGGCCGGAAAATGCCTATCAATCCTCGGGAGGGGCCAACAGCTGGGCAGGAATGAGCCTGGATGAGGAAATGGGCCTGGTTTTCGTTCCTACCGGATCGGCAGCTTTTGATTTCTGGGGAGGTAATAGATTGGGAGATAACCTGTTTGCCAATACCCTGCTGGCCCTTGACGCCAATACCGGGAAAAGGATATGGCATTACCAAACGGTGAGGCATGACGTATGGGACAGGGATTTGCCAGCTCCTCCTAATTTGGTAACCATTAAGAAGGATGGCAGGGAAATTAGTGCCGTGGCACAAATTACAAAGACAGGCCGGGTGTTTATATTTGACAGGGAGACGGGTGAACCCGTTTATCCCATAGAAGAGGTAGCTGTACCTCCTTCCAGTCTGCAAGGAGAAGAAGTGGCACCTTCACAACCCCTTCCGACTATCCCTCCCCCATTTTCCAGGCAGGTTTTCACGGCGGAAGAGATCACAGATATTTCTCCGGAAGCCACAGCCTATGTCAGGGAAAAAATCCAGGGGCTAAACTATGGGCATACTTTTGCACCTCCCAGTACGGAAGGAACCGTAATTTTCCCCGGTTTTGATGGAGGAGGTGAGTGGGGTGGAGCAGCCTATGATCCGGAATCAGGGATGCTTTATGTGAATGCGAATGAAATGCCCTGGATCCTGACCATGGTTCCTACTTCCACCGGGGAAGTTACTGCGGGTAAATCTGCTTATTTTACACATTGTGGCATGTGCCACGGTCCGGATCTGGCCGGGGATAATTCAGGGGCATTCCCTTCCCTGAGAAATATTGGAGACCGCCTTGGGCGGGAAGAGATTGCTGCAGTAATGGCCAAAGGCAGGGGAAGGATGCCTGCTTTTCAACAAGTGAAATCCGAAAGCAGGGAAGCCATTATCGATTTTCTTCTACAACCCGATGAAAGCCAGGATGATCACCTGATAGGAGCTGAATCCAACGAGGACGCTGTTCCTTATACTACTACCGGATACAACCGTTTTTTTGATCAGGAAGGTTATCCCGCAGTAAAGCCGCCCTGGGGTACATTGAATGCGATTGATCTGAACAGGGGGAGGATTGCCTGGTCAGTACCCCTGGGAGAATTTCCTGAATTGACTGCCAGAGGAATCCCCCAGACGGGCACCGAAAATTACGGAGGACCGGTAGTAACTGCCGGTGGATTGGTTTTTATCGGGGCTTCCAAGGATGAATATTTCCGGGTATTTGACAAGGATACAGGGGAAGAATTGTGGAAGTATAAGTTGCCGGCCGGAGGCTACGCTACGCCGGCTGTCTATGCCGTAAATGGCAAGCAGTATGTGGTAATTGCTGCTGGCGGAGGCAAAATGGGGACACCCTCAGGAGATTACTACCTGGCTTTTACCCTGGCTGAATAAGGCTTATTCTATCGGAGTACCTTGGGAAGACTCAGGAACATAGGGCTCATAAGGATAGGTTTCCGGGAGGACTTTTATGCCACTGGTAAACTTTAAAGGAGTATTCCCCGCATAGGTTAATTCTACAAAATGCCCACGCCAGCCCTTTTCGGGAGATTGAATGGGGATATTATAATTTCCGTCAGCGGAAACCGGGACATTGCTGGCGGTCCAGGCAGGACCCAGCTCATCTATTCTGAAATCTCGTTTTTCAGGATTGGTAGCGGTCCATAATTTAATGGCAACCGGAGGGTTTTCAGGATCAATTTGCAGGGAAATCTCTTCGTCGTTGATGTCCCAGTGGTAATCAGGTCGCTTTTGATCCGCAATGATATGGGCGTAGAATCCCAATAATACCTGTGCTGCATCCGATTTATCCAGTGAATGACCGGTATTGGGAATATAGGCCAGGTGTTTTTCTCCCGGCAATTCGTCCCAGTAAAACTTCCAGCTATCAGGAAGGAAAAACTGGTCTCCGGATGCATTAATAAGTAATTTGGGAATTTCGGCATAGGCATCCAGGAAATGATACGGTTCTACTATTTCGGTAAGCCGCTGAAATTCGCGGCTGTCTATCCAGTTGAAAATACCTTCTTCTGTATAGTCATCCACTGCCGGTGCCCAAAAACCATAGGTTTGCCAGTGATGCTTAAAGGAAGGTGTTAAGTTCAGCATATCAATGACAAGCGGTGCCATACCCACTACCCGATCGTCCACAGCAGCGGTGGTCCAGGTAGTCCATCCTCTTTTAGAACCACCGGCAACCACGTATTTTTCTAAACTCAGCCCCAATTCCTGTCCGGTAAAATCCACCACAGCATCCATGGCTGAAACCACTGCCTTTGTCATGGGAAACCTGGCCAACCAGATAGCTGCTTCGTCTGTAGCGCCTCTTTCCATAAACTCCCTCCAGCCATAGGCAATCAACCCGTCTTCTGTCCTTTTTTCCAGGGTATCTCCTACATAGCGCACCGGCTGATAGGGGATATTATGGACTTTAATTGCTGGAGTGCCCGTAGCCATTGCTGCTTGCAGAATGAGCTCATCCGGCTTTTGAGGCAGTTTGGATTGGCTACTCCCACCTGTTACCATCAGCAATGATGTGTCGTGGTGAAGGCTGTCTGGAATGACAAAGGACACCCAATGCCACCAATGGGTGGAGTCGACTTCAGCAGTTGTCAGCCATTCCTGGGAAACCATTTTCAGGACATAATAGGAATATCCTTCAGCCTGAGACTCGAGGACCAACTCGTAATCAAATGCTTCCTCGTCCTCTGCTACATAGGCTTTAAGCAAGTCTATGCCCCTGACCTCTGAGGGTTTGTTTTCAGGTTTTCTATCGGTTTGACAGCTAGAAAGCAACAAAAATATCAGAACTGTATTTAAATAAAGTCCTGCTTTGGCTGATAGGTGATGTTTGTGAAGCATAAGGTATCGTTTTATGATAATAATACCCGTAAGTTGGATAAAAAGGCCATTAATTTGATGGCCCCTCTTCTAAAATAATTGCTATTTCCGGCTTGTGTTTTTGAAAAGCAGCTACTATTTCTTTTTTTACAGGTGTACCAAACAGGTACACTTTTTTCAGGCTTTTGAATTCCAGGAGATGCAACAGGTGGGCATCTTCCATTGGCGTAAATGACAGGTTCAAAACTTCCAGATAGGGCAGGTCCTTCAAATAGGGTAGGCCTTCTCCAGAAATGGCCGTTTTTTGTAATACCAACTCCCGCAATTGACTCATTTTTGCCAGATAAAACAGGTCATCGTCGCTCACATTAGTGGATGCCAGGGATATCCGGGAAAAATAGGGGAAATAGGGTGAAAAGGCTTGTAATTCCTCTGTACCAAAAGGTGGAGGAGGAAATTTCATTTTCATTTCAAAATATTTTTCATTCATCTGCCTGTCCGGAGCCACTGAAACCCCAAGATTGGAGGCAATGCTTTCCAGTTCTTTTTGTGCCGCTTCAAATGCTGCTTTTTCTTCCAGAATTTTAAATTGCGCTTGTTGGATATCAGGCATCATTTCTTCCAGTTTGGTCAAAATAACATCGTCTTCAATTTCACCCTGCTTGATTTCCTGAGAGGCCCCTTTTTCTATCCAGAAGGTGAGCACGGCAAGCTCGTTTTCCGTCAATCCGGGTTTTCCTTCCGGGGGCATCCGGTCATCATGTTCTTCGGGAAGCTGAATCCTCACCATCAATTCTGAGCCTTCGGGGCTTCCGGGAACTACGGCTTTCTGACCGCTTTTGCCTTCAGCCAATAAAGCTTTATGGCTATCCAGCAACAGGTCCCCCTTGGACTTGTTTTCGTTGTGGCAATTGACACATTTCGTTTCCAGAACAGTGGCGACGATATCATCGTACAAGAGCATGTCTTCCGGATTTTTTTGTTCCATTTTGGGAGGAAACAGACTTGCCAGAGGTTCGGAAAGGTAGTCTGATCCATGTGTCAGGGATCCACCCATGTGGCTGGTATAAGCCAGAGAGAAATTGGTCAGGCCCAGAAACAGGAAAAAAATTAATCCGGGAGGTCTGCCTTTGGTGCTCATCCATTCATACAAAATGAAACTGAGCGTAATCCCCCCTCCGGTAATGAGGGCGCCATAAAAGTGGTTTTTGGCCAAATCTCCGGTATAGGTATCTGAAATAAAAAGCAGGTATCCTGCCATTATGGCTGCCAGGGTAAAGAGTACTGAGCTTCCCAATAATGAGCGAATTATTACCGGCTTTTCAAAATAGGGATTCAATCTCCCCACCAATACAAAAGTAGTAGTTAGGAGAATCAGCACGATTGGAAAATGAAGCATCAGGAGATGAAATCTCCCTAAAAAAATCAATAATGGATTTTGTGTGGATGTTTCAAACGGCAAGAACAATAAAAACAGGTAAAGGCCAAGCGGCAAAAGAAGGAATGGCAGGCCTTTCTTTTGGAGTAAAACTGCTTTTTGTTCTTGGTTGGGGTGCTTATGTTTATCCATAAAATTCCTGGTAGCAGGACCTGTTGATCCTGACAACTATTACTTTATTGAGCTACATTGATTGTTAAAAATCAGGCCATGATGGAAGGTAAAAGCCCGGTACTGTCTGCGAAAGACTCTTTTTCTATGCCCACCGCTTGCATCCAGGTGGTATACAGGTTGGCCAGTGGGGTATTTTCGTCAAAAATCAGGTTCTGGCCGGATTTTATTTTTCTACCTCCATGTCCTCCCACTAGTATGGGTAAATCTCTGGGGGAGTGCCGGTTACCATCTCTTAACCCGGAGGCGAACATAACCAGCGAGTTGTCCAGCAAGGTACCGTTTCCTTCTTTGATTGATTTCAGTTTATCCAAAAAGTAGGCATATTGTTCCAGGTGCCATTTGGTGATCCGATCATATTGATCCATTTTATCAGGATGGTTCATGTGATGGGAAATGGAATGATGTGCGCCATTCACCCCTTCCAGAAATGAAAAATTCCTGTTACTTACCGAGTTGCCAAACATAAAAGTAGCCACCCTGCTGGCATCGCTCCACAGTGCCAGTGCCATGATATCAAACATCAGCCTGGTTTTTTCCGTGACGTCAACACCTGCATAGACTTCTACATATTCATCAATATTTTGATTTACCCGTACAAGCTCCTTTTTGATATCGGGAGTAATTTTACTGGAAAAATCCTTTATGTTGGACTGGTTGTTGATCCTTTTTTCTATGGACCTGATGGATTCCAGGTATTCTTCGAGCTTATCCTGATCTGATCGCCCCAGGTTGTTTTTCAGTGATTTGGCATCGGTCAATACCGCATCCAATATGCTACTTTTGTAAGGGTTTTCCGTTGCATTGTTACCCGGAACAAATGATTTAAACAGCCTGTCAAACGCCAGTCTGGGATCGATTTCTTTGGACAGTGGAGTAGTGGCATTTTTCCAGGAAATGCTGCTGGCATACAGGCGGGTGAATCCCACATTGATGTCCACGCCGGTTTTGATGCGGTCCAATCCATATTCCAGAGAAGGGAAAAGGGTTTCATTTTTGTAATGATTGGCAATCAGCTGATCCACTGATATGCCTCCGCTATTGATGTTATCACCTGCCGTTTTTTGAATGGGCATACAAGTCAATAGATTGGCCGTTTTGGCATAATGTCCATCTGCTCCCTGGAAGATGGCATTTTTATTCATCAACTGACCCAATACCAGTATGTCGTCTTTCAGGTGACTAAGGGGAGAAAGGGTCGGCGAAAGCTGAAAGTTTTTACCAATGCCTTGTGGGGTCCAGCGTCCAGGATGAACACCATTGGGCATGAACATAAAAGCAGAGCGGACGGGAAAGCCATCATTGCTGTAGGTGTTCAGGCTCAGCGGAGATGCCATTGCCTCCATAAAAGGAAGGGCGATGGCTGCGCCTACACCTTTTAACATTTTTCTTCTGGATATTTGCCACTTTTTAGTCATGGATGCTATCGTTTTCTGGTATTGCTTTGGTAAGTAAATTATTCATTTTTTATCATGTAAAGCAATGATTATCAAATATTTTAATCTATTTCATTGACCTTTTTCTGAAAATCCTTGATTTTCATCCGAAAGGGATAACTTTTAACCAATGCCGCAATAAAGGTGTCCGGGTTAAAGTCATTCTCCATCAGCACAGCAGACAGGTCTCTGATGGCCATTTCGTCAGTAAAGGTCATGCCCCGTCCAATAGCGAAGGAGAGCGATTTTTTAGAAATATTCCTCGCAAATTTCTCTTTTTCACCCAACAACAGCTTCTTCAGTTCAGCTGGACCCTCAAAGGTTTCCCCGGAAGCCAACACCCCAGAAGGATCAATGGGTGTATTACCGTAACTTTCTCTCCATTTGCCATCCGCATCAAAGTTTTCCAGTCCCAGACCCAAAGGATCCATTTTTTCATGGCAGGACTGGCAGGCGGGATCAGATCGGTGCCTTTCCAGGAGTGCTTTTAAGCCCAGGTCTTCGTGCAGTCCCTCGTCCTCCGGCAATTCAGCCACATCCGGGGGAGGAGGGGGCGGGGAGGTCCCTAATATTTCTTCCAAAACCCATTTTCCCCGGAGCACAGGGCTGGTACGGGTAGGTAGTGAGGTAACGGCCTGAACACTTCCCATTCCCAAGAATCCTCCTCTATTTTGATTGGCGAGGTTTACTTTTCTAAAATCCTCCCCTTCCACGTCATTTATGCCATAATAGCTGGCCAAATCTTCATTTAGAAATGAATAATCACTGGAAATCAGGTCGAGGAAATTCTCCCTTTCGGTGAGTACATGGTGAAAAAATGCGGTCGTCTCCTTAAACATGGCTTCTCTAATGTTCTGGGTGAATTGAGGGAAACGTGCAAGTTCTGCCAATGGCGCATTGGGATCTTTTAATTTATTGATGCCCAGCCATTGGCTGACAAAAGATTCCGCAAAACGAATAGATTTCGGATCTTCCAGCATTCTGCTGACTTGACTTTCTAACACTCCGGGTTCCTGCAGCTTTCCCTGGACTGCAAGTTGGAATAACTCGTCGTCCGGCATGCTGCACCATAAAAAGAAGGAGAGCCGGTTGGCCAATTCAAAATCACTTAATGGTACCGGTTCGTTAACCACAGGTTCTTCTTCCATTTTGTATAAAAAGGAAGGGGAAATTAAAATGGCTTTAAATACCTCTGCTACAGATCTGTTGAATCTTTGGGGATCTGTTTGTTCTGGCATGGTTTGGTAAACCTGCTTGAAGAGCTTGATGAAATTTTCTTTTTCATCCACCTTTATCAATCTTCTGAATGCTTTGCTGGCAAAGGGGAAAATCACTTCCTCTGCGGCTGCCTCCGGTGAATTTACTGGTTTGAAATCTGAAATAAATTTGGGCATCAACCAGTTGATGAACCGATGCCATAAGTTTTGCCGGTAATGAATCGGGACCAGTTGCTGCCATTTTTGCGGATCATCAAATACATTGGAAACTATTTCTTCTGCCGCATCATAATACCTTTCCATTTTCAATGGCGTGAAAAATAATGAACCTCCCTGATTATCAAATCCACCTCCTCCAGAACCATCTGCTGGAAACCTTCCTGTAGCATCATAGGAAATACCAGTCAAATCAAAGATGGTATATTCGTATTCGGTATGGCTCAATCTTCGGATGATTACCTTTCCGGGAGTTTTCTTTTCCAGGGATTTAATCAAAATACCGTTGATGCCTTCTACCAAAACATGGTAATCTTCATCATTTAGCGCCGGTTTGTTGGAAGGGGGCATTTCTTTGGTTTTGACCATGTCTACTACCTTCAGCCAGAGCTGCCCTTCTTTTACTATTCGCCCCTCTTCTTCATATCTTTCCAGGTTAACCCCTCCCTTGGGATTGCCCACATTATGGCAGTTGTAACAATGTTTGCGAAGTACCGGTATGATTTCCGTGGAATAATCCAGGGTTTCCTGTGCAGATACAGGATTCAGGTTTAATATAGAAAAAACGAGGAAAAGAAATGATTTCATCGCAGGGATATATGTTATTTGGGTATTTGCTATCAGATGAAATGAAAGTAAAGGAAAAATTCTGATTTTTCCAATACTATTTTGATAGATGGTAATCCCATCCCTTTCTTCCCACTAAAAAGTGAAAGACAAAAAAAGGAAACCCTGGGGTTTCCTTTTCATGCCATGTACATTTTATTTTTCTGAGGAATAAAATCAGGCATCCACGCCCAGGGCTTTTGCCATAACTTCTCCAATTTCGGCCGGAGATTCAGCTACGTAAATCCCATTTTCCTTCATGATCCGCATTTTAGCCATTGCTGTATCATCCTTACCTCCGATAATGGCGCCAGCATGCCCCATTCTTCGGCCTGCCGGGGCGGTTTGCCCTGCAATAAAGCCTACCACCGGTTTTTTATTTCCATTTTCCTTGATCCACTTAGCGGCCTCAGCTTCATAGTTACCTCCGATTTCTCCAATCATTACGATGGCATCTGTCTCCGGGTCTTCCATCAGCATTTGCACGGCTTCCTTGGTGGAAGTACCGATGATGGGATCTCCGCCAATTCCAATGGCGGTAGAAACGCCAAGGCCGGCTTTGGTGATCTGATCCGCAGCTTCATAAGTAAGGGTTCCAGATTTGGACACTACACCTACCCTTCCCGGCTTGAAAACAAATCCGGGCATGATGCCTACCTTAGCCTCACCCGGGGTGATTACTCCGGGACAGTTGGGCCCGATTAAAACAGCACCCTTCCTTTTTACGAAAGGTTTGGCTTTCATCATGTCCTTGACAGGAATACCTTCTGTAATGGTAATGATGGTTTTGATTCCTGCGTCTGCTGCTTCCATAATGGCATCTGCTGCAAAAGCCGGAGGTACAAAAATGATGGTAGTGTCCGCTCCCTTTGATTTGACAGCATCTTCTACAGTATTGAAAACAGGTTTACCCAGGTGGGTGGTCCCCCCTTTTCCCGGCGTCACACCGCCAACCACATTGGTGCCATATTCGATCATCTGTTGGGCATGAAATGAACCCTCAGTGCCGGTGAAGCCCTGAACAATTACTTTAGAATTTTTATTTACCAGTACGCTCATATGTCTACTTTATAATTAATTCGGTACAAAAATAGAAGATAAAGAGCGATCACAAAAAGAATTGGCAAACATTATCAATTTAATTTAGAGTATTGATAACTTTTTATATTTTTAGGACCAGTTTGACAAGATATGAACAAATTAATCTCTTTAATTTTTCTGCTTTTGGTCCAGGGATCGGCTTGGGGTCAAACTTATAAATTTAACAAGCAAGTCAAGGGTTTCGGTCATATTCCTAACCAGATCAATTCCCTTTCTCAGGACAAGCGGGGTTTTGTTTGGGTTTCCAGCAACCGGGGCGTTCAATATTCCGATGGCATTACCCCACTTAGCCTTCCGGATAGCATTCAAGGGGTATTTTCTGCTCATCAGAAAGTCTGGGTGAATGAAGAAGGTATGGTATGGGTATATCAAAGTGCAGGGAAACCTTTGGTGTACCATTTCAATTTGGAAAAATGGAGGAAGGAAGATAAGCTGGTAGCATCAGTAGATACGGCAACATTTTTCAGTGATATGCATTTCTTCACTTTGGGTGCTGCTGAAAACCAACAAAAATTTTTGGTATTACCGGATAGAATAATTTATCAGAAAAAGCCTGAAAAAGAAGCGGTTGCTTTAATGACAAATGGTATGGGATCATATTATTCTCATTTCGTCTCTGAAACTGACACCCTGTTTTTCTTCAGGAAGGGTGTTTACCGGCTGGTAAATGAGCGGCTTCAACCCCAGGAAAGTTTTTTTCAGGCTAAGAATGAAGAACCAATCGTGAAAATGATTTTTTTGAAGGAAAGGGGATCCTTTTTTTATTTAACCAAAGATGCCTTATACCAGGGAGATGCTGCTGGAAATCCCATCGATACGCTGTATCAGGATTTCAGGGAGGAGATGATTGGGTCAAATGATGCCTTTGACCTTTTTTATAAGCATGATAAACTGTATTTTTATTTCAATTCTCAGCTCTATCAGTACAATCTTTTTACCAGGCGACGATTTGAACTTTCTGCCTATGATGATTTGAGGGTCAATCAGGTCAATACAGCCATGGTGGACAGGGAAGGGATTATCTGGGTGGGCACCTTTCGGGGTTTGGCCAATCTGGCAAGTACCAGATTTCAGAATTTTGACCAGAGAACGGGCATTCCAAATCCGGATGTATCAGCTGCCATCAAATATGACAGGCAGAAATACCTGGCAGGTTTTGAAAATGGCATTCAGGTCTGGAATGGCTCCCGACCGGTAAGAACCCACATTTTTTCAGATGGGAATTCCCCTACCAGACGAGAGCGGGTTTTGAATTTTAGTCAGGATGAAAATGCGAATGTTTGGTTTTCTGCCTATGAATATGGATTGGGTTTCTTTAATGCCAGGACCATGGATTACCAGATTTTTCAGCTACCCAATCAGGAAATTGTAACGTATGTACTCGCTAAAGATGGCCATTTGTGGGTTGCAGGGGAAGATAAAATTTACACCGCAAAACTTCCCGGGCAGGGAGCTGCCCCCAAACTGGAAGTGTTTGATTTAGGATTGCCGGAAAATGTATCGCTGGGATTTATCCGGAAATTTGGGCAGCTAAAAAACGGAAAATGGATCGTTTTTGTATCGGATAGCCCCTCTCCCAATCAGGAAGTCATGGCGTATGGTGACCTGATCAAGGTAAAGGGATACGATTACCTGGAGAGAAATGATACCTTGTTTTTGGGGACAGAAAAAGGTTACTTTTCCTATGATAATGGTGAGCTGGTTCCGGCACTTTTGCATGGGCAGATAATAAATCATCCGGTTTATGCGATTTTAGAAGATGACAAGGGGTACGTTTGGTTAGGTACTGACTCAGGTGTTATCCTTCATGAAAAGGACCGTTTGCGGTTATTTGATGAAAATACCGGCCTGATTGGGAATGATGTTGGCCGAGGGGCATTGGTACTGGCGGATAAGGGAAGGGTGTTTATTGGTACCCAAAATGGGGTGTCGGTGTATTATCCTGAGGAAGACCTGAGTTACCCTTCCAGCCCTTTGGTAAACCTGCATAAAGTGGCCGTGGTGGATGCAGAGCCTGTAGAAACTGATTTTCTGACCATTCCCTATCAGCTGAATAATATCGTGTGTGCGTTCAGTGCTGCCAGCTTCCTCAATTCTCCAAACCTGATAGTATATTACCGATTAGAGGGATTTCATTCGGAATGGCAAAAGGTGGAGAATCCAAGAAGCAACGAATTGTATTTCAATAACCTCCCCCCCGGAAACTATCGGTTGGCCATGAAGGCCTCCCTGGTAGGGTATCCTGAATCTGAGACCGTTTATTCCTCAGAATTTCAAATTGACAATCCCTATTATTTCCAGGTATGGTTTATTCTTTTGGTCATTGCTTTTTTGATTGCGCTGGGATATGGTATCAATACATTCTACAGACAGGCAAAGCATCAGGGGGTATTAAAAAATTCCTTAAACCAAAAAACCATTGAAATTGAAAATAGGGAAGACCGGTTTCGGAATGTCTGGAACAGTTCACAAGATGGTTTATTGCTATCTGTTTTGGGAGGGCAGGTAATAGCGGCTAACCCCAACCTTTGCAGTATGGCATCGGTGACCGAAAAATCCTTACAGACCTATGGATTGGGCTATCTTTTCTCCGATCCTGCTTATTACATTACGATTCGCAACCAAATTATAGGAGACCTTCAAAATATTGATGGCAATGGATTTACCTGCGAGTTGGAGATGCCTTTTCGCTCAGGGAAAAAAGAAATAGAGCTGTTCATTACCAGAATGAAGGAAGATTATGATGGGAAGCCGTTTTATTTGAATGTTTTTCGGGATGTATCGAGTAAGAAGGCCTATGAACAGGGATTGAAAATAGCCAGGGATAAGGCAGAGGAAGTCAGTCAATTAAAGAGCAACATTATTTCCAACATGAGTCATGAGGTCAGAACCCCCCTCAATGGTATATTGGGAAGTGCAGAGCACCTGATACAAAATAGAAAAGGAGATGATGATTTGCAGGGCCATTTGGAAATCATCAGGGAAAGTGGAGAAAGATTGCTCCATACCATGACAAATATCCTGGACCTTTCCCTGATCGAGTCAGATAGAGTCGATTTGATGCTAGAAAATACCAACATCAATGATTTTATTTCAAAAATATTGCTTAAACATAAATCTGCCGGAATAAAAAAAGGTATCTTAGTCTCGACAAAATTTATCACCAAACCTTTTTTTGCAAAGGTGGAAAGGAGATGTTTGGAAATAATTGTGAATAATACGGTCGGTAATTCAATAAAATATTCCGAAAAGGGAATGATTCAAATACGGGTGGAAAAAGTTGAAAAACAGTTGGTACTCCATGTACAGGATGAAGGGGTGGGAATCAGTCAGGATTATTTGGTGAAATTGTTTTACCCGTTTGAGCAGGAAAGTAAGGGTTTTAACCGTAAATTTGAAGGCTCAGGAATAGGGTTGGCCATTACCAGGCATTTAGTTGAACGCCTGGGAGGTCATATTCAGGTTGAAAGTGAAAAGGATAAGGGTACATTGGTGAAAATTTCTCTTCCTTTAGATGATTGATGCCCTATGGAGATCCGTGATTTTAATAATTTTGTAAGTATGTTTTCTCTTAAAATATTAATTACCGAAGACGATACCGTTTCGGCACTTTTGCTCAAAAAAGCCTTGGAAAAGAATCACCACCAGATTATTGGAATGGCCGATTCAGGAGAAATGGCTCTGGAAATCTTGAAAAACAACCGGGCGGATATCGTCATGATGGATATCAACCTTTCCGGTAAACTGGATGGTATCAAAACCACTGAAATCATCAATGAAAAATACAACATTCCCGTGGTTTACCTTACGGCAAGTTCTGATTCGGAAACCTTACAAAAAGTAGCCGTTACCAACCCAAGTGCTTATGTAATCAAGCCATTTAATATCAGGGAGCTCAATATGGTCATAGAACTGGCCATATTTAAAGACAAAAAGGAAAAAGAGCTGCAGAACCTGAACAATGAGCTGGAAGAAAAAGTAAGGAAAAGAACAGCTGACCTGAATGAAGCCAATAAGGAATTGCAGAAAGCACTGGAAAAGGAAAGGGAATTGAGTGAATTAAAATCCAGGATTGTCCAAAATGTTTCCCACGGTTTTAAAACACCCCTCACCTCTATATTGAGTTCTGCACAGTTGCTGAAAATGTATGCCGAAAAAGACCATCCTCACAAGGTCAAAATCGTAAAACATGCTACAAAAATAGAAAATTCCGTCAGAAACCTGAACAGCCTGCTAACCAGTGTCTTGTTTTTCGGAAAGGCAGATGCCGATAAAATGAATTATAAGCCTGTACGGATTTACACTTCCGCTTTTCTTAATGAGGTGGTAGACATGGTTAAGGCGGGGATTGACAATGATGTGAAAATCGTGACGTCATTTGAAAAATTACCCAAAATGATCACCTCCGATATGGATTTGCTCTACCAGATCCTGGAAAACCTGCTTTCCAATGCAGTTAAATACTCTAAAGATGGGGGGAAAGTGACTTTTAAGGTCCATCACGAAGATGACTTACTCAAGCTATCGATCAAAGATGAGGGGATTGGGATTTCGGATGCGGAACAATCTCAGCTTTTTGATCGTTTCTTCAGAGGTAAAAACGTAGGCTTGAGGGAAGGCTCTGGTCTGGGCCTCTCTATTGTCAAGAAATGCATTGAAGTAATCGGAGGAAAGATCAGTTTTATCAGCAAAGTAAACAAGGGTACCGAATTCAATCTGGAAATTCCTGCAAAAAAATAAGTTTTAATGATTGCCACCAAGTCTATTCAATTTTCCTATGAAGGGATTCCGGCCTTCGAAATTCCGGATTTGGAAATAAGGGGAGGTGAGGCCCTGTTGGTTTTAGGTAAGTCAGGCAGTGGGAAAACCACACTTTTGAATATACTGGGTGGACTACTTGCTCCCAGGAAGGGAGAAATCCTGGTGGATGGCCTGTCATTGTATTCCCTGAAAGGGCAAAAACTGGATAAATTCAGAGGTAAAAACATTGGCATCGTTTTTCAAAAACCTCATATCCTGGCTCCGCTATCCGTTGCCGAGAATATCGCACTACCACATTTTTTTAGTAAAAGTGAGGCAAATGATAAGGTAGACCACTACCTGAATGAGTTGGGAATCATGGATAAAAAACATGCCAAAATCAATACCCTGAGTGAAGGAGAAGCGCAGCGCGTTTCCATCGCCCGTGCCCTGGTCAACGAACCTAAAATTATTCTGGCAGACGAGCCTACGGCCAGTTTGGATGATGAGAATGCCAGGATCGTTGTCCAATTATTAAAATCCCAGGCCGCAAAGCTAGGGGCTGCCTTGCTCATTGTCACCCACGACCAGCGCATCAAAAGCGAAATTAACCAGAGCATAACACTAAAGCGGAAGGACCTATGAGTATGTTGAAGCTTAGCTGGAAATACCTGCTGGCCAAACCCTGGAATACGACCTTGAACATCCTGCTATTGGCTTTGGGCTTATCCATCATTACTGTGCTGATTCTGATTCAGGATCAATTCGAAAACAAAATGAACAGGGATGCAGCCGGAATAGACCTCGTGATTGGGGCCAAGGGTAGCCCCCTGCAACTGGTGCTTTCTTCTGTCTATCACATTGATTTCCCTACAGGTAACATTCCTTTGGATGAGGCCAGGGGCATTTCCAGAAACAGGTTGATCAAAAACACCATTCCTCTCGGCCTGGGGGATAACTACCAGGGCTTTCGAATAGTGGGTACCAACCATGATTATTTAGACCTGTACGAGGTTACCTTTGCTGCCGGGCAGGCCTGGAACAAAGCTTTTGATGTGGTATTGGGCAGTCGGGTAGCGCAAAAATCAGGATTTGAAGTGGGAGATGTCTTTGTAGGATCTCATGGCGTAGAAGCTGCCAGCCACGAACACGATGAACACCCCTACAGGGTGGTGGGTATTTTGGCTCCTTCCGATAAGATTGTCGATCAATTGATCCTGACCAGCATAGAATCGGTATGGTATGCCCACGATGAGGAGCATGATCATGGTAAAATGGAGGAAGAAGTAGCCAAAACCGGTTTTCCGGAGGTAGTAGCTGATGAGGAGCGAGAACTGACTACCCTACTGGTTCAATACAGAAATCCGATTGCTGCCGTTCAATTGCCCCGTCTGGTAAATAGCAGAAGTGCCTTGCAGGCAGCTTCTCCATCTTTCGAGATCTCAAGGCTTTTTGAATTATTGGGCGTTGGTATTTCTCTGGTGCAGGGTTTAGCCCTGATTATTGTACTCATTGCTGGTTTAGGCATATTTATTGCGCTTTACAATTCCCTCAAAGAAAGAAAATATGATTTGGCAGTAATGCGGGCCATTGGAGCTTCCAGGGAACAGCTCTTTGTATTGATCATTTTGGAGGGTGTCTTGCTTACGTTTCTTGGGGCAGTAGCGGGACTGCTGATAGGACACTTTTTCCTTTATATTTTGGTTATGGCTAATGAGCAAGGTGCCTTATCCGGACTAAGTGCTGGGGTGTTCCTGACTCAGGAATGGTGGATTTTGGCTTATGCGCTTGGGGTAGGGATACTTGCCTCACTTATACCGGCCTGGAATGCTTACCGCACCGACATTGCAAACCAACTAACAAAATAAAAAAAATGATAATGAGATATTTGATCGTTCTGTTTGCCTTTTTTTCCTTTACTGCCATGGCCCAACAGGGCAGCGTATGGAAGGATTTATCCAATGTAACTTATGAAATTGGAGAGGATGAATTCGGTGAATTATACCTGCCCGTTTTCGACGAAAAAATCAAAAAATTGCAGGGGGAAGAAATTACTGCGGAAGGTTATATCATTCCATTTGAAGGGATGTTTAAGCCAGAACACATTATTCTTTCCTCTCTGCCATTGGCGGAGTGCTTTTTTTGCGGCTCAGGCGGACCAGAGACGGTCATGGAGGTCATGCTCAAAGACCCCATCAAATACACCTCAAAAAAAGTACAGGTAAAGGGCAAACTGGAACTCAATGCCAAGGATCCGGAAAAGTTGATGTACATCCTAAAGGATGCCATGCTGGTCTCTCCCTGATTTTAGAAGGATTAATTCCTCTTTACAGCCCCTGCATTTTCGATTTCCATGGTCAGGAAGTCAGCCATAAGTTTCCTGGTGTGTGGACCTGGTTTTCCATTGCCTACTTGTACCTCATCAATCCGGGTTATGGGAAGGATTCTTTTGGTGGTGGAACTGATGAAAACTTCATCCGCATTCAATAAGTCCTCCAGACTGAAATCAGAAAGGCTTATATTACCGGCCAGTTCCATGACTTTCTTACGGGTAATCCCCCATAAAATATCCCGCTGAGGGGTATAAATTTGCCCCTGTTTTACCAGGAAAATATTGCTTCTTGAGCTTTCTGAAACCCTGCCATCGTGGTGGTAAACCACATCCTCAGCCCCCTGGGATTTCCAATCCAGGCTAAGCCAGCAGGGATAGGTATAGTTGGTAGTTTTGATGGCCGGCAGGGGACGGACGTAGTCTACACTCAGCAGCTTTACCCCATTTTCGTACTTCTCCTGTGAAGGCAGCATCAGGGGCTCACAAAAGATAAAAAGCTGTCCACGAGCTGGGAGAAAATGGTTCGCAGATATTCCTCCTGTCAAAACCATCCGTATGCCCCCGTCTTTGTGGTCGTTTTTTTCTATAAGCTGGTAGATGATGTCCCTCAATTCATCCCTGCTGTAATCCAGTGGAAGTCCGGCTTTCTCTGCTGAAAGCGTGAACCTTTTCAGGTAATCTTCCAGGAATAGGGGATGAGTGCCCACCGTCCTGAAAAAATCGAATATGGCATAGCCTCGGATCAATCCGATATCCAGGGGATGTAGGCTGGCCCCTTTGCTGTCTGTGATGGTGTCATTGGCAAAACAATATGGCTTCATTTATTATCCTGATTATATTTACTTTAACTTTATTGATATAATATTACTTTTACAATGAAATTATATTAGTTTTTATTTTTTTATGAGGTTTATTTTATTCAAATTTACCACTGATTTAGACTTATATTATCACCCAAACTCAATTTTAACATTAGACATGAAATTAATACCTTTTGTGCTATCGATGCTATTTATTAGCCTTTTATTTTCCTGTGGAACCGAAAATGATGAAAATGAGGTGTTAAAAGAGCAGGTAATCGCCATCCACGACGAAGTAATGCCTGAAATCGGTAATCTAAAAAGCCAGCAGTCAAAGTTGGTTGAAAAAGCCAATGCGCTGGAGAATGAAGCAGATGAATCCTCGTATAGGGAGGAATTGAACAAAGCAGCCCAGTCCTGCGAATCAGCCTATGACAATATGTTTGTTTGGATGAGGCAATTTGAAAGCGAATATGATGACATGAGTGAGGAAGAAACCAGGGCATATTTGCAGGAGCAACTTCAAATGGTGGAAAAAGTAAAAGCCGATATACTTGCTGCGCTGAGTAAAGCCGATTCCCTACTGCAAGTCGGGGCCTGAGGTATTTTTCAATGCATCTTTGACCTGTTCTGTTCCAATCAGGCCTTTCTGATTTCCCCATACATTATAAATGTAGGTACTGATTTGGGCGATTTCTATGGAGGTAAGGTGCTGGTTTCCTGGCATGGGTTGATTATAGGTGATGCCATTGACCAGGATTTCACCCGTAATCCCATGCTTGATTAAGCGGATGGTACGGCCGATATCTGTCAACATGTAATCTGCTCCTTTTAAAGGGGGAATAAGCCTTGCCAGACCGCTGCCATCTTCCTGATGACAGTTGCTGCAATATTGCAGGTAAAGCTGTTGCCCCTGAATGGCGTACTGTTTAGTTTTCAGGTCTTTGATCTCATTGATGCCTGCATTTTGGGTTTGCTTCCGATCATTACAGGCATATCCGGCCAAAAGTACTGCCATTAGCAACCACTTAGCGGATACTGATCTCATCGCTTTCATTCAGTAACTTGGGGATGTCCTTTATCAGTTGGTTTACCTGGGTGGTTTTTGTTCCATCATAGACACCTCTGATTCTGCCCTGGGTATCGATCAAAAGAAAGGCCCCGCTGTGCAGAAAACCGCCAGGTTCATTTTTATCGGTCATGGCAGTAGTCAAATAGGACGTTTGACCGATTTCAAATATTTTTTCCTGATCACCGGTTAGAAAATTCCAGGTATCGGCATTTTCTATCCCTAGTCTGGCAGCATAGTCTTTTAACAGGGCCACAGTGTCGTATTCCGGATCAATGGTATGGCTGAGTATTTTGAAATTGGGCTGGTCTTTAAATTCCTCATAAACCCTGAGCATTTCTTTTTTCATCACAGGACAAATGGTAGGGCATGAGGTGAAAAAAAAGTCGGCTACATAAATCTTGCCGGCTACATCCCTATGGGTCACCGTATCACCTTCCTGATTGACAAATTGAAAATCGGCTATCTTATGGTAAACAGTATCTGCCTTAAGCTCTCCATTCACGGTAGTTTCTTCCACATGTCTGTTACCCAATATGGGCAGCTTTTCACTGGAAGAATGATTGGGTTGGCAAGAAACGGAAACCCATATCAGGGCCACCAAAAGGGACCCCATAAGCAGGCGATAAGTTTTCATTTTTTTTAAAGGTAGTACACCTGGGGGGCGGCATTAGTTCCCTTCCCGGACTTTTTTGTACCATTTGGTGGCCAGCATCAGGCTGACTGCCAGTAGGACCAATCCAAGCATTCCCCAAAACATGTTGAGCAGGCTTTTCAGTACGATCAGGAATACAATGGCAAAGAGGAGTAAGGTAGCCCCTTCATTCCACAGGCGGAGTTTTGAACTGCTCCATTTGGCCTGGCCTTTTTGAAGTGCTTTATATAGGAAATGACACCGGATATGGTAGGCATAGAGCAAAGCCACAAACCCCAGTTTGGCATGCATAAATGGCAGTTGAAGGTAAGCAGGGCGGTACAGCAAAACCCATGTGCCAAAAATCAGGGTCAAGACGGCTGAGGGCCAGGTGATGATGTTCCATAACCGGTTTGCCATCAGATCGAGTTGTGGTTTAAGGATGGCCTTTTCCGGTTCAGGGCGCTCCAGCGCTTCTGTCTGGTAAATAAAAAGTCGCACAATGTAAAACAAGCCTGCAAACCAGGTAACTACGAAAATTATGTGCAGTGCTTTGATGTATTCGAATGCCATTGTCAATATTTTGGGCTAAATTAAGGGTTTCACATGGTATAATAATAAAATGAAAACAAATTATTGGTTTTACCTGATAGCGACTGTAGTGGGTATATTGGTGCTGGTAATGGTTTATGACAGCCTCAGCCAGCCGGGTGTGGCAGACCTTAAAGGTGATTACCGGGAGTTAGCGAAATTTAGAAATGAAAACAATACCGGTCCTGTAGTCCGGGTCTTTGCCGTTTATACGGGTGAAAGGCTTTGGGAGGACATGCGTGCGTACGGAGATTTTATGCCCCATACCAAATATGGCAATACCCGGGTCTTTTTCTTCGATCAGGAGCTGGAGGATATTCGCCTTTCCCCGGAACCTCCTCATTTTGATGCCAGATACAGAAGTGCCTGCTTGGCAAAATATGAAAAATCAGCCATGGGGCAGGTTAGTTTTCAGCAGTTTCCCTTTGACAAACCGTAAGGCATGCTGGCAAAAAGATTCTCAGTGAGACAATATGTAGAAGGGATACGTGAGGGGAACAGGTCTGTGCTCAGCAGGGGTATCAGTCTGGTAGAAAGTGAATTGGAGAGCGATCGGACCCTGGCCAATGAGCTTATTCAATGCCTCCTGCCCTATACCGGAAAAGCAGTCAGAATCGGAGTCTCGGGCATTCCGGGAGTAGGGAAAAGCACCTTTATCAATAGCTTTGGAGGCCTTTTGATTGCCAAAGGGCATCATCCCGCCGTACTTACAGTAGACCCCAGCAGTAGTAAAACCAAAGGGAGCATTTTAGCCGATAAGACCAGAATGGAGACGCTGAGCCATCATCCCAATGCCTATGTCCGTCCTTCTCCCGCAGGCCCCAGCCTGGGCGGGATAAGTGCCAAAACAAGGGAGACCATGCTTTTGTGTGAAGCTGCAGGGTTTGACAGGATTCTGGTTGAAACGGTAGGTGTGGGTCAATCAGAAACAGCGGTAAAACAAATGGTTGATGTTTTTCTGCTCCTCCTGATCACCGGTGCCGGGGATGAGCTACAGGGAATTAAAAGGGGGATCATGGAATGGGCAGATATCTTTGTCATCAATAAGGCGGATGGTACCAATAACGCTGAAGCTGAAAAAATGAAACAAACCCTTCAAACTGTACTACACCTGATCCATCCAACCGAAAGGGGATGGGAGCCTGCTGTCAAAACCTGTTCTTCGCTCAATGGAAAGGGTATGGATGATTTGCTGGAAAACCTGGAGGAACTGGTTTTTAAATTGAAGGAGAATGGCCATTTTGAACAAACAAGAAAAAACCAGCAACACCGATGGCTGGAAGATCACATTGCTTTTTTGCTGCAGAAAAAATTCAGTGAAGACAAAGCTGTGGAGCAGGCAAAGCAAAGCGCAATGGGAGATTTGAATCAGGAAAAAAGCAACCCTATCCGGCTGGCCGAAGACCTGGTACGTTTATTTTTTGACAAAAAATCAGTATGACCTCAATTTAAATATTTATTTAGCCTTGAGGATGGTTATTGTTCATACCCAAACAAGGATAAAATTATTTAAAGGATGCTAATTGCTGGAACATGGATTGATTTTACTTTTAAAAGAAAGAAATTTTATTGCTATTGCGCAGAGAGCAGAGGTAGTTTTCGTTACAATTTTAAATTGAGTGGGAGCATTTATGAAATATTGGACAAAAACTGTCCGAGGGTTTTAACGTATAAATTATATACCTATCTTTATAATCATGAGAACCATTACAATAGCATTTCCTGATTCAGTTGATCTTAATGAACAGGAGGCAAAAACGGTTTTTGCAGCGAAACTTTATGAGTTGGGAAAGTTGTCTCTGGGGGAGGCTGCAAATCTTGCAGGCTACCCAAAAGAAACTTTTATGGAAATGCTGGGAAATTATGGTGTTTCTTTTTTCAATTACCCTCCGAGCGACTTAGATGAGGATCTAAAGCATGCAGCAAATCATAGTTTCTGACGCAAGTTGTTTAATTCTCTTGGATAAGTTGGGTGAACTGAATTTACTAAATAAAATTTTTGGTCAGATCCTCATTACAGAAACTGTAGCTGTTGAATTTAAAAAAAAACTTCCAAACTGGATTCTGGTAAAATATCCTTCCCCTGATCTTTATTTAAGACGGAAGGATTTTTTGGACCCCGGGGAAGCTTCTTCGATTGGTTTAGCGGCATCATTTGATAATGCTTTACTTATAATCGATGAAGGGAAAGGACGGAAAATTGCTAAGGAATTAGGATTATCGATCACCGGTTCATTGGGCATAATTTTATTGGCAAAGAAAAAGGGATTGGTCCCCTTGGTTAGACCAATAATTGAAAAGATACAGAGAACTAATTTCAGGTTGAGTGAGGCTTTAATTGAAAAGGTTCTGGAGCTTGCGGAAGAGGGGTAAGCCGGTACGTTTATTTTTTGACAAAAAGTCAGTATGACCTGATTTTGAATTGCTTCTTTTGTTCCTGAATGGCATTCCTGAAGTTGGTGTCGGTTTCCATCAGGTCATTTACGGACTGCACGGCGTGTATCACGGTGCTGTGATCCCTTCCTCCAAAATGATAACCAATGGATTTCAGGGAGTGGTTGGTAAACTCCTTGCTGAAATACATGGCCACCTGCCTGGCAATAACGATTTCCTTTTTTCTGGTTTTGGCCTTGAGTTCTTCCACCTTGATGCCGTAATATTCGGAACAGGATTTTTGAATGTATTCAATGCTGACCTCTGTTTCTATGTCTTTGACAATGTTTTTCATGATGGTCTTGGCCAGGTCGAGGCTTATTTCTACCCGATTCAGGGAGGCATGGGCGATCAGGGAGATCATCACTCCCTCCAGTTCACGCACATTGGTGTCCACCGTGTAAGCCAGGTATTCAATTACATTATTGGGGATGGTGATGCCTTCCGACTGCATTTTTTTCCTGATAATGGCAATCCGGGTTTCAAAATCCGGCATTTGTAAATCTGCAGTCAGCCCCCATTTAAAGCGGGAAAGTAACCTTTCTTCCAGTCCCATTAAATCCTTGGGTGCACAATCAGAGGTCATGATGATTTGCTTCTTGTTCTGGTGCAGGTGGTTGAAGATATGGAAAAACATTTCCTGTGTCCTCCCCTTACCTGCCAGAAACTGTATGTCATCAATGATCAACACATCCACCTGCATGTAGAAATTGGTAAAGGATTTGATATTCCCATCCTTGATGCCATCCATAAATTGGTTGACGAATTTCTCAGATGATACATACAGGACAAATTTATCTTCGGGACCGTTTTTGATTTCATTGCCTATGGCCTGCACCAGGTGGGTCTTGCCCAGTCCTACGCCACCATATACCATCAGCGGATTGAAAGAAGTGATCCCGGGCTTATTGGCTACCGCAAAGCCTGCGGATCTGGCCAATCTGTTGCAATCGCCCTCTATAAAGGAACTGAAAGTATAATTTGAACTCAGGTTGGATTGCAGCGTGGTTTCCTCATCCAGGCTGGACAGGTCAAAAGGGCTATTGGCAGCCGCCAGTACCTCTTTTTTCTTTTTCCCAGCTGGACTGCTCACTCCCTGTGGATAGCTGACCATGTAGGGTTGGTTTTGGGAATTGCCCTTATCCACGACCACGGCATATTCAAGCCGGCCATTGGCACCGATCACGGTTTTGATGGCCAGTTTCAGTACATCTACATAGTTGTCCTCCAACCATTCATAGAAAAACTGGCTGGGAACCTGAATGGTAAGGACGGAACCTTCTATTCTTGCAGGTGAAATGGGCTTAAACCAGGTAGAAAAACTCTGTTCGTTGACGTGTTTTTCGATTACCCGCAAACATTCAGTCCATATAGCCGTTGCTTCTGAATTCATTGAATTTCTTTTAATCGAAAGTAGAAAAAACTTGAATACTCCTTAACAGGGGGAAACAAAATTGTGGAAAAATAACTTAAATAAAAAATGCCAATTTACTTGACTTTTTTACTTTATGGGAAAGCAGTTTGTTCAGGCGGTTTTTATTTTTTTTATATTTGAAAAGTGAAATAAGTCCTTTGTTTTACACCTATGCCTGGATGAACGGTTTTGTTTGGGAAGTGATTTAGGTTTATTTTTGGAAAAGGCCCTGAAATCAGGTATCCTGATTTGTATTTTTAATGTTATGGTATATTCCTTTCCCAAAACCAATAAAGCCAACTGGAAATCCACCCTTGAAAAGGAAGGCTTGTCTCCTGAGGGTATCAGGTACCGACTTTCCGATGGCACAAGTTTTGACCCCTACTATACCCCTGAAGAAATGTCTGATGAAGGGAAGGAGAGGAGCTCTGATTTTGAAACAAGCCTTTGCCTGATGGCCATAGAAAATGCAGACGATGCTCAGGCCGCAGAAACCATTCATCAGGCTTTTGCCCTGGGAGCCGAGGGATTGGTATTGGTACTTGATGGAAAAGAAGACCTTACCATCAGAATGGATAAAGTCATTCCGGATGCCATTCATATTTGGCTGCTCCCTACAGGAGATCCTCTACCCGTGTTGCAACGATTTCTGGCCTGGTACCGGGAGCAGGGAGTTGATCCTGTTTTTCTTAAGGGAGGGGTGATTTTAGACGGTGGGGACAAATACTTTACCGATCCAAATAAAAGATTGGCCTACCTGGAAATGGCTGGTGACTATCCTCAATTTCAGGTTTTAGGCTTTATGGATCAGACAGGAAAAGCGGATAATGGCACCCTTTTTCATCATTGCCGGAATTGGCTGGATGGTTTGAAGGCCCCCCCGGAAGGAGAAATGGCCAGGACAATTATGGAAAACATCGCTTGGGTGACACCAGTTGGTGACAGACTCTTAAATGAAATAGCCAGAATCAGTGCGGCCATAAGCTGTTTTTCCCGCCTTTATCAATCCCTGTTTCCGGATTCCCTTCCCTGTAAGCTGCCTGTAATGGCTACAGTAGCAACAGACAAAAACTCCGCCAGGGCGTCCTATATTCAGCAAACGGCCCGGTCCTGGGCTGCCATGCTGGTTCCTGTAAGGGCCTTATGGATAAAACCTTTCAGCGAATTGGGACAGCCTGCCAGCAAACAGGTGCTGCAAACGGCTTTTAATATTGGCCTTATTTTGAAGCAGGAAGCTCAGTTGCAGGATCCCAGGGGGAGCTGGCAGGGAAGCTATTTTCTGGAAAAATTAAAGGCGGGAATAATGGCAGCCACCTATGTCAAAATCCACACCTTGTTTCCGGAAATACAGCAGATTTCTCAGAAGGGGCACAGATCTACGGAAAAATCATGCGATTTTCCTCATACAGGTTTCGGGGCTGGGGAGCCACCCTATCTCCGGGGACCCTATGCGAGCATGTACCTCAAACGGCCATGGACCCTTCGGCAGTACGCCGGATTCTCTACGGCCGGAGAGTCCAATGCTTTTTACAAAAAAAACCTGCAGGCCGGACAAAAAGGCCTTTCGGTAGCCTTTGACCTTCCGACCCACAGGGGATACGATGCAGATCATCCGCGGGTAGTGGGGGATGTGGGAAAAGCGGGGGTGGCCATTTCTACTTTAGCAGACATGAAGCGCCTTTTCGATGGCATTCCTTTGGATCAGGTCTCAGTTTCCATGACCATGAATGGTGCCGTCATTCCAATTCTGGCATTTTTTGTGGTTACCGCTGAGGAACAGGGAGTAGCACTTGAGGACCTTACCGGAACCATTCAAAATGATATCCTCAAGGAGTTTATGGTGAGGAATACCTATATCTACCCTCCTGAGCCATCCATGCGGATAGTCGGGGATATCTTTGTGTATCTTTCTGAATTTATGCCCCGGTTCAATTCCATCTCCATCTCCGGCTACCACATGCATGAGGCTGGTGCCACAGCAGATCTGGAGTTGGCTTATACCCTGGCAGACGGCCTGGCTTATGTCAGAAAAGGTTTGGAGCTGGGATTGGCTGTGGATGAATTTGCTCCGCGGCTTTCTTTTTTTTGGGCCATTGGTATGAATCATTGGGAAGAAATCGCCAAACTCAGGGCAGGCAGGTTGCTATGGGCAGAGCTCATGCAACAGTTTCAGCCCAAAAATCCAAAATCCCTGATGTTGAGGGCTCATTGCCAGACCTCGGGTTGGTCGCTGACCCAGCAGTACCCCTACCATAACATTTGCAGAACTACCATTGAAGCCATATCCGCTGTTCTGGGCCATACCCAATCCTTGCATACCAATGCCTTTGATGAGGCCATTGCCTTGCCGACCCCAGCCTCGGCCAAAACGGCCCGTGATACCCAACTCTACCTGCAACAGGAAACCGACCTGAGCCAGGTGGTTGATGCCATGGGTGGATCAGGTAAACTGGAATCCCTGACCCATGTCCTGGTGGAGAAAGCAAAAGCCCATCTGGAAGAAATTGAAAGTCATGGAGGCATGGTAGCTGCGCTTGAAAAAGGAATTCCTAAGTTGAGGATAGAAGCAGCTGCAGCCCGGAAACAAGCCAGGATTGACAGCGGGGAAGAAATTATCATTGGACTCAACCGGCAGCAAGGTGAAAGGCAGCCTTATGATTTTGAAATATTGGAAGTGGACAATGACCAGGTAAGGGCCAGTCAGGTGGAAAAAATTCAAGCAATTAAAGCGGGCAGGAACCAGTCGGCGGTTACCCAATGCCTCGGAGCCATTTCTGAAGCGGCTGAAAAAAACAGCGGAAACCTATTGGAGCTGGCCGTGGAGGCTGCCAGAGAAAGGGCTACATTGGGTGAAATTTCCATGGCTATGGAAAAAATTTATGGCCGCTACAAGGCAGTGCACAAAACAGTGAGCGGAACGTATTTAAAAGGCATGAAAGATAATTCCAAAGTAAAAGAAGCCCTGTTAAAGTCAGATGAATTTGCCCGGCTAGAGGGTAGGAGACCCAGAATTCTGGTGGCAAAAATCGGGCAGGACGGGCATGACAGGGGAGCCCGGATCATCGCCAGTGGCTTTGCAGATCTGGGATTTGATGTGGATGTGGGGCCGCTATTTCAGACTCCTGAAGAGGTGGCTCGTCAAGCCATGGAAAATGATGTACATGTGGTGGGCGTGTCCTCCCTGGCAGGGGGACACAAAAGCCTGTTGCCCGCTTTAATCAATGCTTTAAAGGCGGAAGGCAGAGCTGACATAGCTGTAGTGGCCGGGGGAGTAATTCCTGACCAGGACCATGATTTTCTTTACAAAAAAGGGGTTTTAGCCATTTTTGGACCGGGAACACCTTTGGCCGAAGCGGCTATCAAACTATTGATTGCTTTAATGAAATAAACCTGGCAGATGAAAAGCATAATCCTTTTGTATGATCCCGAGGCCGAAGAATTGGTAGCAGATACCATTGTGCCCAAATTGGGGGCAGACCTGAAACTCAAGCTTCCCTTTAAGACCGAATTGACCGTGGAATTGGGGAAGGATGATTTTGTCGTTACCTACCTTTCGGACGAACAATTGAAGGAATTGTTAGTCATAGCCTTAAAGTATGAATGGCGCATGGCCCTGCTACCCCATCCCAAACTGGTGCATGGAAGGCAGGGATTTGGGGTGGACAATGACCTGGAGGACTGTTTGGAACAGGTGCTGGAAGCTGAAGAAACCAGAAATGTAGACTTACTTACCGTAAACGACAGACCTGTTTTCAATACGGTAATCATAGGTGAGTCCCTGAGCCTGATGAGCAGTTCGGTAGCCAGGAACGGTTGGGAGAGATTCTGGAAAAAGCTCAGTTATTTTTTCAAGTTATTCTGGATTACAAAATCCCACCATTACATCCTGGAAGCCAGGGAGAAGGAGAAACTGGATACCGCTGCTATCGGAATGGTGATCGTGCAGCATGGAAAGAGCAACCTGCTCAGCAGAAAGGTTTTGGAGGATTCTTATATCAATGATGGAAAAATGCATGCCATGATACTGGCACCCAAGAGCATTTCCGGTTTGCTCTGGTTTGGATTGGATAGCTTTTTCCGCAGGAGTGGTAAATCAGGTCTTCCCCCTTTTGCCGCTCATATCAAAACATCAGAACTGTCCATTTGCAGTGAGGATGCCATTGAATATGCTCAGGACGGCATTTTATTAAGTGCCCAAAAGCTGGAGTTGAAGGTAAGTCCCAAAGCCCTGAAAATGCTGCCAGGCAAGCATTTGGACATGGAGGGTAAGGTTGCTGAAGAGGATGTGTTTAAAGTAAAGGTATTGCCCAGGGGAGAGGTGAGGGATGAATTGCTGAAAAGGAAACTTCCCCTGATCCACCATGCTTCCACAGAAGAATTCAAGGAACTTTTTTCCAGTCTGCGTTCCAGTGCCCGGACCAGCAACAGCTACCTGGTTTTGATGGTACTGTCTACCTTTATTGCTACCCTAGGGTTGTTTGGCAATTCCTCCCCCGTCATTATAGGGGCAATGATACTGGCGCCCCTTATGGCTCCGATAATTTCCCTTTCCATGGGGGTATTGCGGCAGGACAAGAACCTGATCCTCAATAGTGCCAAAGCCATAGGCTGGGGCATGTTGCTGGGGTACCTCTGTGCCATGCTGATCACCTGGCTGACCCCCCTGAATATTTCCAATGAGGAGATCATGGCCAGGGTAAGACCTAACTTATTGGATCTGGGAATTGCGGTAGGCTCGGGAATTGCCGGTGCCTATGCCAGTGCCAAGGAGGAAATCGCCAAAACCCTGGCAGGTGTGGCCATAGCGGTGGCCCTGGTACCGCCCCTGGCCGTTTCCGGTATTGGCCTGGGCTGGATGGATTGGAGTATTTTCCAGGGGGCATTGCTCCTCTTGTTGACCAACCTGGCCGGTATGGTCATGGCAGCAGCCCTGACATTCCTGTTTTTGGGATTCAGCCCTTTTCGCCTGGCCAGAAAGGGCATTGCCTACTCCCTCATCGTGGTGGGTGTTGTCAGTTTACCCTTATTTTTTGGATTCATGGACATGGTTCGGGAGAAGGATGTGATTTCCAAACTGGATGGTTACCGTGTGGAGGGCACCGTCCTGAGGGATATCACTGTCCGGGGGATCAATCCGGTCAGGCTGGCTGTAAAAATTGTGGCTGATGGCAACCTGGATGAAAACCGATTGAAGGTAATCAAAACTGAAATAGAGGAAATATTGGGAGAGGAAGTGGAACTGGAAGTTACCATGGGAGTAAAGGTTTTTTGACCCGGACAAAGAATGTCATTTAGATACCAAATGTGGGAGAACCTTATAGGTAAAGTATGCCTTTACATGGCTTCCCGGTTCGGTAAAACAATCTCCCTGTACAGCGGGTTAACTGGATATAAAAAGGTAGATTGTCCGAAGTAGTTTTAGTTATTTTAACAGATAATTGATACCTTAGAAATAGTTTTAAACTAATAACCCATCAACAAAACAAATAAAATGAAAAGAAAAGCAACAGCAATTTGGAAAGGAACAGGATTGGAAGGAACTGGTACCTTGTCTTCCCCCAGTGGTTTTTTTGACAAATCTCCCTATAGTGCAAAAACCAGGTTTGAAAACGAGGACGGTACCCAGGGAACCAACCCTGAGGAAATGATCGCCGCAGCACATGCGGGATGCTTCAACATGGCACTGAGTTTTCAAATTGCAGGTAAAGATTTAAAGGCAGACGAATTGAATACTACTGCTACCGTAACTTTGGAAAAGGATGATGCCGGCTTTTCCATTACAGGGATTGTACTGGACCTTAAAGGAAAGGTGTCTGGAATGGACGAGGCCCAATTCAAGGAACTTGCAGAGGTAGCCAAAGAAAACTGTCCCATAAGCAAAGCATTAAGTGCTGTACCCATTTCTTTGAATATCACCTTTTCCTCTTAAAAAGGGGGTTTTTAATTGATTTTTAAGTGCCGGGATGTCTTTTCCGGCACTTTTTCTGTTTATTTCGACACATGAATCGAAAAATGTGGCTTTTGGGGTGGATTACCCTTTTCGGCTTTGGCTTTGCCGGCATGGCTTTGGTATATTTTTTTCAGGGACAATCCATGGCGGATTTATGGAGAGGACATTGGTATTTCCCATGGCAGTTACTGGCAGGAGCTTTGACAGGGTTCCTGGGAGCCCATTTGTCCAAGTGGCTTATCCTAAGGTCTTTTTTTGAGAAGGAAAAGTTTCGTTACCGGAAATTGATCAACCAGTGGCATTGGTCAGGCAAAGGAATTGTATTTATTTCTGTCTGCGCAGGTGTGGGAGAGGAAATGTTTTTCCGTGCAGGCTTACAACCTTTGTTAGGCTTATGGCCCACTGCTGTCGGCTTTGTTCTTATCCATGGCTACCTGAACCCTTTCAATTGGCGCATCAGTATTTATGGCCTGCTGATGGTGGGGCTGATTGGCTTTTTTGGTTTTTTGTATGAGGAGGCAGGAATTGTAGCCGCCATGACTGCCCATGCCGTTTTTGACGCAGTATTGCTGTTTTGGATGACAGCTGGAGGGGAGACTAAGGGACGAAGTGAGAGAGAGACGTAGGGAGCAGGTGACCTGGAGTCCATGCTCCCTGGGATTTGCAATCCCGAGGACAGATAAAGGGGATTTGTAATCCCCGTAAGGTGTGCGTCCCAACTACTGCGTACAGTACCCGTAACGTCCCTGTCAGCAGGATTACAAATCCTGCCTTATCTGTGGTTCGGAATTACAAATTCCGAACAGCTGTGCTCCCTGGGATTTGTAATCCCGGGGAGAGATAAAGGGGATTTGTAATCCCCATAACGTACACTCAAACAGGACTACAAATCAGGCATCATTCTAGTGGAACCTGAAATTCATTGCTACTCCGGCCCCCGGGGGTAACCGTCACATACCTGAGGGTAAGTGGTTCCTGCTCTGCTCCTGATAAAGGAGCCAGTATCGGGCCGGCATACAGCAAACCTGTCTGATCAGCCTTATGCCCGTCCAGGGTATAATATACTCTTCCTCCAGCTACCAAAGGCCGGATTTCTATCTTGTGCCTGCCGCTTTCGGCATCCTTACTGATCTGAACATCTGCTTCAGGAATCCGGAAAAACACCCCTTTTTCTTCCAGATCCAGCAAGCGGAAGGGCAGGCGTTCATGGATAAATGACTGGTAATCTTTTTCCTCCCGGCTTTTCCAGGCAACTTCGGCCAGTGCCAGCGCCCGGGGGAAAAGGTGGTATTCCATTTTATTGCTGGTAGCCAGGTATTCGGTCCAGAGGTTGGCCTGAACACCCAGCACATGTTTCCCTTCCTCAGCGGTCAGGTCCTCAGGAACCGGGTTGTATCCATACACCTTTTCCAGCGGCAAAAAGCCACCGATAGCCAGGGGTTCAGTACTTTTGTCTTCCGACTGGTAATGATCAAAATACAGGTGACTGTTGGGGGTCATGATCACATCATGTCCCATTTTTGCTGCGGCAATGCCCCCTTTTTCTCCCCGCCAACTCATGACCGTTGCATTGGGGGCTAATCCTCCCTCCAGAATTTCATCCCAGCCAATCAATTTCCGGCCGTTTTTATTCAGGAACTGCTCTATTCTGCGGATAAAAAAGCTCTGCAGCTCGTGTTCATCGGCCAACTTTTCTTTTTTGATGAGCTTTTGCGCAATTTCCGAAGATTCCCAATGGTCTTTGGGCACTTCATCTCCTCCGATATGGATGTATTCTCCTGGAAATATATCCATGACTTCAGTCAATACGTCCTCCAGAAACTGAAAAGCTTCTGGTGTAGGACCGTAAATATTGTAGTGTACTCCCCAATATCCCGGTACCTGACTGCTGATATCATTGTCCAGGGGCTCCCCTTTGTCATTGAGGGCAGCAATGGTGCCTTTTCCCTCGTTTTTGTCTACTTCAAAGCTGCCCAGTTCCGGATAGGCGGCCAGTACGGCAGAGCTGTGTCCGGGAAGCTCAATTTCCGGAATAATGGTAATCTTTCGGTCAGCTGCATATTGGACGATAGCCCTGGCCTCTTCCTGGCTGTAATAGCCTCCATGGGGCTCCCCATCGTAAATGAAGGGTTGAAAATCATAGTATTGGCCGATAATGGTAGAATCCCTGCGGGCACCGATGTCGGTCAGCCTGGGATATTTTTTGATCTCCAGGCGCCAGCCCTGATCATCGGTCAGGTGCCAGTGCATGGTATTGAATTTTAGCTGGGCCATCAGGTCCAGGATCTTCATGATCTGCTGGCTGCTGAAAAAATGTCGGGAAACGTCCAGCATGATGCCCCGGTAGCCGAAGGCGGGTGCATCGGCAATTTCCAGTTGGGGTAATACCACAGCAGCTCCTCTTATTTCCAGCAGTTGGATCAGGGATTGCAGGCCATAAAACAAACCTTTGCCAGCTCCCTTAATGTGAACCCCCTTATCGTGGATATTCAGGGTATATGCTTCTTCCTGTCCATCAACCAGGCTTTCTTCCAGTTGGATGACCGGACCTTCTCCTGAAGCATGGTGTGAAATATTCAGCTGGAAGCCTGCTTTGGCCTCCAGTAATGTATTAAATATAGCGGCAGATTTCCTGGCGTCAGCAGTATTTGCCAGCAATTCCGTTCCCGGATGCAGCTCCCACTGTCCTTCACCTATTTTCAGGGTCTTTGGTTGGGGTACGATACTGATGGATTGGGCCAGGAGCATGTTTCCCAGCAAAAGGAACAGGGATAAGGAAAGTTTTATTTCTTTTTTCATAGGGCAATAAGTGGTTATTTGATGCTTGAAAAATCAATAACTAAGTAAAATTTTTATCAATCAAAGCACAAGATATATGAAAAAATCGATATAGTAAAAAATATCTCAGCCACCTGATACGAGTTGTCTGCGCGATTTGATATTAGTCATCCTGGTGACCCACACCATTCTGATTGTTAAGGGTTAAAATGGCTCGAAATGGGACGAGGGTTTTTTGGCTTACTCTTGGCATCAGGCCTTGTTCTGGATAGGCTCGTGGATGTTAAGGGTTTAATGATACTAATCGTGGAACCGTAAATCGGAAAAGAAAACCAAAAGCCCAGACTGACAGAACAACTCCCCCTTTCTCTTATGGTTTAAGCAAGTGAATGGATATAATTTTTTCGTACCCGCCCGGGGAACAAAATCCCATCATCTGTCCCACAGAATTACAAATTCCGCGGAGCTGTGCTGTGCGACATTTGTAATGTCGTACGACAGATAATCAGGATTTGCAATCCTGCTTTCGCAGACACCAAATCACCGCAGACCCCAGTGCCGTAGGCACGACCGATTTAGTAACCGTGGGTTTCAACCCCATAGCCGTCAAGTTAACGGTATAACGTATTGATATCCTGGTCTTTAACCAAACAGGCGTAGATCCCCCTTGGGATCTTTGTTCCTTTTTTTCATATTT
>Ga0008836_100226_pt1 | contig 50405 bp, 46 predicted proteins | sample HotLakConsUCCR28_FD_62214 | JGI IMG/M metagenome (GOLD analysis project Ga0008836, IMG submission 62214) | Hypersaline microbial mat communities from Hot Lake, Washington, USA - Hot Lake Consortium UCC-R28 (Hybrid Assembly) ... | reverse complement strand
AATTCCATCGGGCCACACTGGGCTTGGCACTGATCAGGACGATTTCTGTACCTGGTATTTCAGCCTGAATTTGTTCAACAATCAGGTTGTAGGTGGTGATGATTTCTTCCGTTGATTTTCCTGAAGCCAGGTCATTGTCACCTTCGTAAATAAATACCTTTTCCGGCTTGTAGTCCAGTACAAGCTCATCCAGATAATGCAGCAAGTCACTTGCCTGGGAGCCCCCAAAACCTGTATTGACAATTTTTTTCCCCGGAAAATCCTGCTGCAAACTTTTCCACATGCGGATAGTGGAACTACCTGTAAAAACTACCGAAGATTGGTATTCAGAAACTGGATAATCTTCGGAGATTTGGCTAACCTGATCGGAAAACCGGGTAGGGTCCTGGGCGAAGGAAAATGGAGCAATGAGCAAAAAAAGCAGGGAAAAGAAAACTGGATTTTTCATGGGGTACATCGTTAATTGCTCCTAAACTACGATAATCATTTGAAAATTAAAACCTGCTAAAGAAAATGACTGTCCCAAAAGCGAACACAAATAGCGTACAGTTGTGGGGTTTGATGCATCCCGGAGATTGCTGGGGCCTGTTAGAAAATATCCCGGATAGCCTATTCCCCATTTTCTGCCCGCAAAGGTAAATGTATATGCTTGATATTTAATGGGTTATTTTTAGAAAAAGTTTAAGGTGTGATTTTTATTCCCACCAAAAATGTATCCGTGGTTTCATGGTATACCTTTTGAAAGGTAATGTTCAAAAGGTAAAATAACTGAATGAATAATGTAGAAAAATTCCTGATATTTTGTTCGGGGGCCTACCTGCCATTGGTCAGGAGGTGTCCGGTGAGCAGCACCCGGTTTATGGGGATAGGCACCACTGTGTTGTTTACGGCTATTTTTGCGGGCTTGTCTGTCAGCTATGCTTTGTCTACCGTTTTTTCCTCTTTTTGGGTAATTTTAGGTATTGCTTTGATATGGGCTCTGATGATTTTCAATTTAGACCGGTACATTGTTTCTACCCTAAAAAAGCAGGATCAATTTTTTCCGGAATTCAAACAAGCCCTTCCCCGATTGGTTTTGGCTTTGATGATTGCCCTGGTCATTGCCAAACCATTGGAGTTAAGGATTTTTGAAAAGGAAATCAACAGAGAACTGGATGAACAGCGCCTGGCTACGATAGAAAATAGCAGGGAAAAAATAGCAGCAGGATATCCGGAAATCAATGATTTGGAAAGTAAAATTGAAAGTCTCCAGGCAGGGATTGCCGCCAAGGAGGATTTTCGGAACCAGAAGCAGGTGGAGTATGATCAGGAGAGATTTGGCGTAAAAACGGAAGGGACCACCGGGCTTGCGGGCATAGGCATCAATGCTGAGAAGAAGGAAAAACAACTGGATCAGGCAGTGAAGGATTACCAATATATCCAGAAGCTGAATGAGGGCAGGATTCAGGATCTGGAAGCGGAAATCAGGAGAATCAATGTATTGAAGGAGCAGGAATTTCAAAACCAGATGGTGTCCCTGGATGCTTATGATGGGTTGGCAGCCCGGTTACAGACATTTAGGGATTTGACCTTAAAAAATGCCGCTATTTTTTGGGCCAACTGGATGATTATTTTTTTGTTTGTCATGATTGAGATGGCACCTATACTGGTCAAGTTGATGGGAAGCAGAGGGCCCTATGATCAGTTGCTGGATTTCCATGAGGCAGGCATTGTCCTGGCAGGAGAGGAGCAATGGTACAAAAAATCCGGGGATAGCGCATTGAGAAAGGAAGTTTTTGATGAATTGTATGATAAAAGGAAGGCAAGTCGTGTGGATTTTGAACTGGGTATGCTTGGGGAAAAATAAAACTGTTAGTATTTGTAGCCGGAATTGCCTGAGCCTGGCCAGTACTCATTGTCCGGATGGCTGGAATTCCTCTGGTAGGAGGGAACGAATTAAGGAAACTAAGTATAACCATAAAAATGTTATATTTACATCATTAGAATAAATCCGTAAAAAGAATGGACGTATCTACCAGAAAACTAAATTTTATACAGGATCTGTTATCGGTTAGTGATGAAAAGATCATTGGTAAGCTGGAATCTTTATTGAAAAAGGAAAAGCAGAAAGAAGTCCAGCAGCCATCTGTTTATGATCTTTTAGGGGTTTTGACCAAAGAAGAAGGGGAAGAAATGGAGAAAACAATAAAATCTTGTTGTGAAAAAATCCATGAAGAAGACTGGAAATGATCCCTGCTTACTCGATACAAATATCGTTATTGATTTACTAAAAGGGCAGCGGAGTGTAGCTGATGGAATCAGTAATTCTAAAACGGTTTACCTCCCCGTTTTTGCATTAGGGGAGTTGTATTTAGGAGCTGAATGTTCTGGTCGAAAGGCTTTTCATTATGATCAGATTAAAACATTCTTGAAAATTGCGATGGTTTTAAATGCTGGAGAACGGACCGCTTTAATTTATAGCCGGTTAAAAGCGTATTTAAAAATTAAAGGTACACCAATACCTGAAAATGATATTTGGATAGCGGCTATTGCGCAAGAACACAGTTTACCATTAGTCACCCGGGATATCCATTTTAAGTATTTGCCTGATTTAAAGATTTTGTCCTGGTAAAAAATCGTGCTATTTGACATTTGCCATGACGAATCCAGATTTCACCACAAACGCCCCATAATTTCTGTCATATTTTTACCCTATACACCCGCTTCTTGCTTTCAGGGCTAATCAAATCCAATATATTATTTGAAATTTTTGATTCCCGAACCCAATTAAAAATCGTATGTCCTTATATTTCCTCAATTTTGGCTAAAGTCGGGGTTTTTGGAGTGCTATTTTTTGGAATGAGCTATTTCTTATTGAAGAGGATTTGGTAGCGAGTTATTGGCTATAATAATAGCTACAATTTTTTAGGATCAGTCTCCCTGCTTCAATTGCCACTGTCCAGGCAATTATTAAAGAACGAAAAAGAGTGCCTTCTTCATCAATTACTAAATCTTCTGGCATTGGGCTGCCAATAATCAAATGAAGGCCACTGAAAAGATATTATTTCATGAGTAAAAAAATATTTCCAACTTAAACAAAACAGGCAGACCCTTTTCAGGCCTGCCTGTTTATTTAATGACTGATTGATTTTAAATGCTTTTTTTGGCCAGGTAGAAATCTACCATTTCCAAATCACTGTTTTCCCGTTCTTGCATTTCAGCTACGGTTTTTGGCGGCGGAACAATTACTTTATCCCCTTCCCGCCAATCCAATGGCATGGCTACCTTGTATTTGTCAGCCGTTTGTAAGGCCACCAGCGACCTTTTTATTTCGTCCATGTTCCTTCCTACATTTAAAGGATAGTACATGATCAATCTTATTTTCCCTTTAGGGTCAATAAAAAACACGGCCCTCACGGCTGCGGTCTCACTTTCCCCTGGTTGCAGCATTCCGTATTTTTTGGAGACCTTCATGTCAATGTCTGCGATGATGGGAAACTCAAACAAGACACCTGTGTTCTTTTTGACATTATTGACCCAGGCGATGTGGGAATGAATGGAATCGATACTTAATCCCACCAACTTGGTTTTCTTCTCATCAAAGAAACTTTGCTCCAGGGCAAAACCACTCATTTCTGTGGTACAAACAGGCGTGAAATCAGCCGGGTGGGAGAATAGAATGGTCCAGCTGTCTTTGATGTATTCTGAAAATTTCATCGGTCCCGTAGTTGTCATGGCTTCAAAATCCGGAGCCTGATCACCGATTCTGGGAATGGTTATTATTTCTTCTTCGTTCATGGTATTTTTATTTATTTGATACCATAAAATTGACCATAAAAACTTCCCTACCCTGTGATTTTTATCACCTCAGCCGGTATTTATTACAAATCGATCAGGTAATTTTCATTTTTCCAGCTGTTATTTAGGCTATCCCTGTATTGAATGCTTATGACAAATGGCCCATTAAGCAAAGATGGAGTGAAATAGAGTTCATCCACCCCGGCATCCTTAGCAGTACCCCAAAAAAGGATGTTCCGGAAATCAGGCAAACGGGGTTCTAAATTTTGGCGGCCCATGATATTGTTAAATGACTTCGGATGTTGTATTCCCCTGTATTCTATAAACAAGGCCTTTTCAGGCAAATTGAAACGACCAAAATCATTTTCGAAAGAACTCAGGCTAACCAAACCATTGAATTGGTGGTCCTTGATGAAAATACTTCTGTTGATAACATCCAGTTTACGGATATTTTCGGGCTTGAAGGAGGCAAAATCATCGCTTTCAAAGACAGGCATGCCATCAACCAAGAGCAATGGGTTTTCCTGAAATACTTCGTCGAATGGAATATTGAAGTTCTTGAAGATGGTCTTCTTGTTTTGGCTTCTTACCAGCACCGTAGGTACATATTCCCGGATTACGGTGGCCATGTTATCAAACCGGTTGTAATCGTCTAAAAGATAGGTATAATCCGAAATGAATTGAAATGGGACGGAATCCACTGTTTGCCTTTCCGGTGCCAGGTAATACTGATGGCTGGCCCTTGCCAGAAGGCGCTCTTCCATAAATTCCCTGTCCTCCGGACTCATGATTAATTCAGGAAGTTGAAAGCTTTCATCGGGTCTAAGCTTCCAAAAGGGAGAGTCCAGGATAAAATTTACCTGCTCTACGGCCGATGAAGCCTGGACGACGACATAATCGAAATCCATGAAATGACCGGTTTCAAAGTAGCAGGTGCCGGTGCTGTCCGGTCGGCTGATAAATAGGTGAAACTGTTTTCCATGGGCAGTCAGGTAGTAAGGAACTTCAGGGTCGATGGTTTCATCCAACACCCTGCCCTTGATGATATGTCCATATAGCTCCGGAACGAGTGGGCTCTCCGGGCTGGGTTTCCCATACATTTGCTCGAAATTCAGGACGATTTCCGGTTGAAGGAGAGGGTTAGTCTTGCGGATGACAACTGAGGTCATAGGGTTTTTGGGTATGGAAACCTTGATTTGACCCAGACTGTCGTTTTCAAGGCTCCCGGGAAAGGTCGGGTATCCGATCTCTTTACCGGTTAAAGACCGGGTTTTATCTGTGATTTTAGGTGGTTTGTTGGGGTTGATGACGGTAATGACTTCCTGAAAAACACCCTGGTCTCCAGTGGTGAAGGGACTGATTCTCGTGTAAACCCTGAGCAGGTAATGGTCCGAATCAATATTGGACGGGATATCCAAATAGGCCTGTACCTTTCCATTTTCCAATAGCGCCATCTCCTGAACTACCGGTACCCCCTGCCTGTCCAGCATTTCCATATAAATTACCCTGGAGGGGCTGGTTTTGTTCTCCACCAAAACCTTGATATCCAGCCACAGGTATTCTTCTGTCAATAGAACGGGGTTGGATAAATGTACTCCAACGGCTTCTTTTGGAAGGTTGGGGGTGGATTGCCCCATCAGGATAAGCGAGGTACCGACCAGAAGGATTGCCACCAAGCTTACCATTTTGATAGGAAAAACCTGTATTTTTTTATTTTCTTTATTCATCTTTCCAATAATCAGGTTTGGTAGTAGTCCCACCCCTTATTCTGCAATCGGTGCAACGTGTAGTAGATGCAAAAAAGCCGGAACAGGGAAAGGTCTCACAATCTTCGTATAAGGGAACATATTCACTTTGTCCAAATTTTTGATCATAGTCGGCTATGGCTACAGTGTCGATCAGGCAGCCCTGATAATCTCCAATAACTGTTCGCCAGGGACTTACCTCGTCCCGATTGATGTACAATTCTTTCTCTCTGGAAATGCCTGCGGAGATGTAGCCAATTACCGGGATATCCGGGTTTTCAACATGGTAAATGTTGCTGCTAACCGCAGATGGTAAAGGACTAAAAATGCTGCCTATATCATCCGAATTTCTACGGATTCCTTCCCAGAACACATAAGCTTCCCTGTCCAGTACATATTGCCTGGTATGGATCCGGTAGCGAATTCCCAGCTTTTCGGAAAGGCTATCTATGGTTAGGAGCTCCTTTTGAAAAATCCGGTTATCCTCAAATCTGGAAGAAGCTTCTAAAATAACTCTTCTGGACTGATCAAAATTCCAGCAGCGGTAAGTCAGGTCTTCCTGGTCGATCAGCACCATATTGCCACTCGCATCGTCGTAATTGAAATAAGAAATTTGAGGCGTCCGGTACATCCAGGTTTCCTCATATACCCAAAGGAAAAACTCGGATTGTTCATCTCCCCGGGTATTGGCATACACCTGAACATCTCCTTCCTGTTTGTTGTAACTGATGTCAAATTCAGGAGAAATCAGTGGGCTGATCATTTCAGATAGGTACCTTTCCCCATTTTCCAGGTGAATACTTAGGGAATAATTTTGATTTTCGGGTAGATTTTCGGAAAGCTGGAATTGCCCATTTCCAATGGACTGTAGGGACCACCGTCCTTCCCTTTCTCCCAGAACCACCACCTCAGCACCTGGGAAACGTGAAGCAGTACCATCGGCGTACAAGGAGGAGGTACTGCTCAGGTTGATCTGCGTGGTGCCTCCACCCACTTCTATGTATCCTTCGACTACCAATATGTTATCTTCAAAGTCACTGATTTCAGGAAAAAATGGTTCCCTGCACCCCAAGTTGGTTAATAGCAGGATACCAATGATGTAGTAAGTGGTTTTGTTCAAGAGGATATCCATTAAAACTTGAAATTATAGGTGATAAAAGGGATGGGTTTGGCAAAAATGGATAATTTATACCCCTGTATGGATCCGTTTTCCGGAGAGAAATATATGGAATAGGGGTTGGCCCTGCCAAGTAAATTATAGATGCCCAGCGACCAGGAAGCATGGGCAAGCTTGCGGGTTTTATGGTTGCCTTCAATATTAAAAGAAAGGTCCACTCTGAAATAATCCGGGATCCGGTACGCATTTCTTTCCGAATAAAATACCCGTTCTGATCCATTGTAATTGAATTTGGCCACCGGGTAGGTTATGGGTCTGCCTGTGCTGTAGTTGGCGTTGATAGAAGTATTGATTCTTTGGGTAAACTCAAAATTTCCTGCCATCATGATATCATGAGGTTGATCAAAATTACTGGGGTACCATTTTCCTGAGTTCACCCTTTCTCCCCATTCGTTGGGGTTGGTTTCCATCAAAGACCTGGAATAGGTATAACTGATCCATCCATTTAGCTTTCCTTCATTTTTTTTAGCCATTAATTCAATGCCATAAGCCTGGCCACGGGTATTGAGCACATCTTGTTCCAGTTCATTATTCAGTATCAGAGTAGCACCACTTCTGAAGTCGACCAGGTTTTTCATTTTGCGATAGTAAACTTCCGCAGAGGTTTCAATGGTGTTGTTTTTAAAGTTTTTAAAATATCCTAAGGCAAATTGGTTTCCCGTCTGAGGTCTCAGGTAGGGATCACTTAATTTCCAGGTGTCGGTGGGGGCTATGGCTGCGGTATTTGTCAACATGTGCAAATGTTGTCTCATGGTATTGAACCCTGCTTTGATGGAAGTGAAATTGTCTAGGGCATACCTGGCAGATATCCTCACTTCCGGTCCCTGGTAAGTCTGGATAATTTCACCGGCTCCGTAGCTAATTTCGCCGGTTTTGGTATCATCAGTCCTGATGGTTTGATTGGGGTATTGATTGAGGGTGTTAGGACCAAGGTAGTTGTATATGACATACCTCAGCCCATAATTAATGAGCAGTTTTGGATCCACCTCAAATTCATCTCCAATATAAAATGCGGACTCAAGTGCTTTCTCCCTATTTACCCTCTCATTTAAAACGATAGACTCCGGACCCTGTGGCCTTTGTTTTCCAGGATTGAGGTTATAAAAAATGTGATTCATCCCGAAACTGAGCTGGTGTTTTTCGTTGAGTTCATAGGTAAAGTGGTTTTTCCAACTGCTTTGATCCATAGAAAATCCGAATTGGAAAGCATTAAGTGAATCCTGCTGACTTAAGATACCAAAGCCGTACTGATCATGTCCCAGGTGGAAATGACCCTCCAGTTTATCATTGAAAAAATGGGTCCAGCCCATATTGAGGTTTAGGTTGTGGTAATCATACAAGGTATCCGTGTCAAAACGAAAAGCATCCTGACTCCAATACGCAGAGATCGTGAACTCGTTGTTTGGGTCTGCGGCGTGTCGGAAATTCAAATTTAAATCATGAAAAGAAGCCCTACTGTCGCTAAACCCAGATGTTTCATCCAAAAACCCGAAAAGCCAATTTGAATAGGTGCCTCTGCCTCCTAAAGCAAAGGTAGTTTTTTCAGATAACGGACCCTCCAGGAATAGTCTGCTGGTCATCAGACCAATTCCTCCTCCGCCTTTTAATTTTTCGTTGTTTCCAAATTTGCTTTTCACATCCAGGACAGAAGAGAGCCTTCCACCGAATTGTACCGGAATGCCTGCTTTGTAAAGGTCTACCCCTTCAATCATATCAGGATTAAATGCGGAAAACATTCCAAAAAGGTGGGTAGGGTTATAAATGGTTGCTTTATTGTATAAAATCAGGTTTTGGTCAGCAGCACCGCCCCTGACATTAAACCCCGCACTGGCTTCGCCCACCGTTTTCACCCCCGGTAAGGTCAAAACAGCCCTCAATACATCCACTTCTCCCAGGACTGAGGGTAGTTTTTTTAAAGATTGCACTGTAATATTGGCCAGACCCATTTCCGGTCTTTCAATATTGGCAGATTTTTCGGAAGTAACGGTGACTGCTGAAAGGGAAATGATATTGTCATCCATGGCTACATCAAGCTGTCCATCCCCCAAAAGATTGATTTGACGCTGTTCCTGATAAGCCCCGAAGTTTTGAAAAATAAGCGTATGCCGACCTCTAGGTAAGGTTATTTCATATTGCCCTGACTCATCGGTAATGGATTTGGCTTCCTGTTCGGAAGTATAGACCAGGGCACCAATTATGGGTTCGTCGGATTCAGCACTTTTAACTATTCCTTTAAGGATAGCATTTGTTTTGGTGGGGTTGGCACCTGCATTGCCGACCTCCCATAACCGGTTTTTAGCAAAATCCTGGTTGGCATTTTCCGAAAGGCTGGCTTCAATCTCATTGGGTTCAACATTTTCCTGTTGGATTTGGAAGAAATCTGCCGGAAGGCCTATTTCCAATCGTTTTTGTTTACTAAGGAAAATCCTTTGTTCCGGGTCAATGGTGAAAAAAATCTCTTCAGGCTTTAGTATTTCCCGTAATAAATTTCCTATCGGACTGTCATAGGCATTGAGGTTCACAACAATTCCTTTGACATCCTCGGTTTTAAAGAAAAACCGATAAGAGGTTTTGTTTTCAACCATCTCTGCAAAACGTTCGAATTCCAAACCCGCAAAGATACCGCTGATACGTTCCTTTTGAGGTGTTTGGGCCCTGCTGAGGAAGCTCGCCACGAGACAAAGAAAAATTACCGAAAGTATCTTTTTACTCATTTTGACTTTTTTTATTTGCCAGGGTTACCAAAGTCTTAAGGTAGGCTTCTTTATTTTTTCTGAAACGCAGCCCATCTTTCCGTAATTGCCTTTTAGTTGTTCTCTTGTCTATTTGCAAAAGTGGAAAAATTCTTCTTTTCGCCGGCACCGGTATCAATTGGCCGTTCATTTCAAAAAAGTATTTCTGCACCTCCTCATAACTCCTGACTAATGCTGACGTAGACGTTTCCTGCTTTCTTTGTTTGCGGTGCTTGCAATAAAGGCCGGTGTGGCCCTTGACGATTTCCCGATAAAATCCATTTTCGTGAAAAATAAACCCTTCAGGTTGATTTTTTTTAACAAATACAGTTCCATCATGTAACACGATGTATTCAATTTTAGCATGATTTAAAATCATCTTTTGTTTGAAAGTAGGGGAAAATGAAAGTATCAGGTCATCCCATATTTCATATTGTAGGGGGATATTTTCAAAAATAAATCCGCTGATAGACAGGGTGCCTTTTTCCATTTTTGTGCTGGAGTAATAGGGATGCCCATCCAGAGATCTCCTCTTTTCTACATAGTGGCTTCCAGTATTGATTTCCGGAGACCATTGGATAACCTGTTCATACTGGCTGGTGAAGGCTTTATTGGCCGTGGTTTGGCCATAGATAAATGAAACCCGGGCTAAGATGAAAAAAAATAAAAGGAAACATTTTATCATGATGCAGGTTTGATAGAATAATTTTCAATTCTCTAAAGCAGATTTAAATATAAACTAATTTTCTCCTTATTTGATAGTTACCTGCTTTTAATTCTTTATTTTTGTTTCTTTGGTTTCAGCCATTTGACATTCAATCTTTAAAAAAAAATCATTCCTGATATTAAAATGCAGCCATGTTAAAAGAGCCCAAAAAAATCATTAATCCTTTGATTAATCCCGAGGAAGAAGCTTTTATGGCCGGCCCTCAAAGCAGATTTAAAGATTTAAAATTTGGAATAAAAGTTCTGGTAGAATTTATTCATGGATTCAGGATGTTACATTTTGTGGGGCCATGTGTTACAGTTTTTGGTTCTGCACGTTTTGAACCGGGAGACGAGTTTTACGAATTGGGGGTAAAGGTCGGAGCCACTGTTAGCCACCTGGGATTTACCGTCATGACTGGCGGAGGTCCCGGAATCATGGAGGCAGCCAATAAAGGGGCCAAGATGGCGGGAGGCAAATCTGTGGGGTGCAATATTATCTTACCCTTTGAACAATACCCGAATGCCTATTTAGATAAATTCATGAACTTTAAATATTTCTTTGTGAGAAAAGTACTGCTATCCAAGTACAGTTATGCGTTTATTGTTCTTCCGGGAGGATTTGGTACAATGGATGAATTTTTTGAGGCATTGACGCTCATACAAACGCAGGTGATGAAACGTTTTCCTGTGGTATTAATGGGTAAAGCATTTCATGCCCATTTATATGAACACCTAAAATATATGGCCCATGTAGGCACCATTAGTCCGGAAGACATGGAATTATTTTTATTGACTGATGACGTAGATGAAATGGAACAACATCTTAGGAAATTTGCCATAGAAGGGTTCGGTCTAAAAAGAAAAAACCCCATTAAACCTTCCAAATTATTAGGTGAAGAAGGGTAAAATCTAATGCATTTTTTTAGTTCATTGGAAGTCGCTCAATTTAATTTTGGCCTGATTATTGGAAAAAACAGTATTGCAGATAAGTATTTACTTTTTTGAAGTTGCGGCAGTAAGGTTCAAAATGAATGAAAAAGAATACAAAACCATTAAATCTACCTCATACAGTACTGATAGGAGCAGGTAAATCTGTTGCAGAATTCCTGTTAATGTTGGAGAAAAAGCCATTTGACGGAAGGGTAACCGTCATCGGAGAAAATTGGACAGATTTATTCTTTCTCCAAAGCCTGTGTTCCTTAATGAAGATATCGCTGGAGATAACTAAATCTGAACCAGCTGATTTGCCAGGTCAAAAAGGTGTTTATTTTGTTTTTTCAGAGGTGTTAAAGATTGATTTTGATAGGAAGGAGATATTTTGCCGGGAAGGAGTTTTGCGTTATGATGCTTTGATTTTAGTAAATGAAAACCGGCCAAAAGCCTTGCTACACCAGCATCTGAAATACATCAAAAAGTTTACTTCTGCTCATGAGTTTGAATCCTGGATCAGGGAAGGGAAAACTGCAGCCGTTGTAGAAGGAAGCGATTTTTCCTCTCTGGCTATGGCGGAAAGATTATCGACACTAGGCGTAAAGACTTGTCTGGTATGCAAAAATAGTAATTTGGCTGATGAGTTCCTTCCCAATGAGGAGGCCTGTCTTTTAGCGAAACATCTTAAAAATAAAGGTATCGGAATATTTTTCAATCAGCAAATTGATACCTATTTAATCGATGAACCAGGAAACATTACAGGGGTTCGATTGAATGATGGGAAGGAATTTTCCTGTACTTTGGTTATTCATACTACCGGTTTCTTTCCTGAATTTTCGTATTTAAGGGAAACAGCTTTTTATTCAGGAGAGAAGTTCTTTGTTAATCATTCCCATCAAATCATTACCGTAAGTGATTCCTATGCAATAGGGCAAAATTTGTCTCATCATGAAAAAACTGAAGACAATGCTTTAGTTGGTACCTCTACGTGCAGTGGTCCGGGCATAGCATCCTTTTTTCAAGACCATTATAATGCCAAGAGAACCAAATATCCTTTTGTTCAACTCGAAGTGATGGGATTAACCTGGTCAGTTTACGGGGATTTTTCCACTAAGTGGGGAAGTGATACGCAAAATTTCTATTGGGAACATCCAAATGGGCAAATTTCTTTTAGAATGCACTATGATTTGGATGACTTAACCATAAAATCACTGGCCACATTGGGTATCGAATTTAAAGGTCAGTTCGTAGAAAATGCCATCCAACACCGATGGGAAGCAAAAGAATTAATCGAGAATTTGGAAGTGGGAATGGAGTACAGCCCGGCATCATCAGAGATTATCGGCCTGATCTCGAAAGCTTTCTCCGTAGAATTTAAAGAATTGAATAAAGAAAATAACCCCTCCTTGATCGATAGGATTTTAGAGAGGTTATTTTGATATATTTTTTCTATTCAGTTTCAATACCACAGTCCAAATCTTCAATTTGCTGCTCTGATTCTGCGACTGCATTCTGCCATTCCGTTCTGGACTGTCCGGTCAATGCCTGACAGTTCCCATAAGGTCTCAGGGCATCCAGATATGCCCGTGCAGCAGTCCTTAGATTTTCACAACTGGCAGCAGTCTGGGTTTGACCATGGGAAATTGCTGCCTGTTGCATGGCATTAATTTCATCTTGTAATTCAACAGACCACTGAACCGAACAGGCAGTAGGAGAACTGTCCTCTGAAGAGCAACTTAAGAAAAGTGAACAAGAAGATATAAAAAGAATAATTAATGAATGTTTTTTGTTGAAATTAAACATAATTGAATGGTTTTTGTTCTAAAAGCTTTGCTCTAATGTAAAAAAAATAGACAAAACAAAAAAATAAAGTGCATAAAAATAAGATCAAATAGCTAAAAATAGGATATGTAATTTTCAACGGAGATCGTATTTTGAAATCAACCCCTTTTTGCATGCTGGCAGAATGCGGCATAAAGACCGAATACCAATTCCGGGACAAAAGCTATAGCTGACCGCCTCTTTGAATGGAATTCTTTTGATTTTTCTGTCACCCTTACCTTTTTTAAAACTTATCTAATTACCTCCAAATAATGATTTAGTATTTTTCCAAAAATAAATTAAGAATTTGGAGTCAATTCGGATAGGGTAAAGGAATGTTATTCAAAATATTTTCGGTTAACAACAAACATTTAATTCTCCTTTCTGTTTAATGTTTGGTAAAACGTTAGAACGACTGATATGGGAGTAAAAGAAAATATACAAGAATTAGCCGATCATTCTATAAATGGCTTGTTTGGAGAGCGAAATGAATCGAAAGATTTGTTGATCAGGGATGCCATCTTTATTCGTGATAAGGGATGCCTGACAAAGATCAAATACCAAAACATCATTTACCTCAAAGGGGATGGCAACTACACCACCTTGGTGACCAGAGATAAAAGTTATTCTTTACGGAACATCTTGAAGGAATTTGAAGAAATGCTTCCATCAGCTCATTTTTTGAGGATACACAAATCTTTCATCGTCAATCTCAATGAGATCAACACCATTTCACCTAAAGAAGTAAGTGTCTACAATCAAAAAGTACCTGTTGGTCGTACCTATTATCAAACGTTAATCAATGGGGTGCACAAGTTAGGTAGTAATGGTTTTGATTGATCATGTTTATTCATCAGTTTTATTGTACCAAAGAAGGCTGCTGTCTCCATAGCTCAGAAAACGATACTTCTTTTCTACTGCTTGCTGGTAAATTTCCTGCCACCTATTTCGGGTAAATGCAGCAACCAAAAGCATTAAAGTAGAACCCGGTTGGTGGAAATTGGTTATTAGTCCATTGCAAATTTTAAAAGTATATCCAGGAAATATGAAGATTTCAGTAGCACCCCTCAGCTGTTCTAATCGATGCTCTTGCATGTAATCCAGAACAGCTTTAATACTTTCTTTTTTGGTTGGTAAATGTTGATGTTTCTGATAGGGTTCTAATTTAGGAATAAAGAAATCAATTTCTTCCCCATCCCCATTCAAGAGCAGGACACCAAACCAATAAAGGCTTTCCAGTGAGCGCATCGAAGTAGTACCTACAGCCACTATGTTTCCTGTAGCAGAGAAAAGTTTTTGGATATTTTCTTGTGTAAAAACCATTTGTTCCCGATGCATGGGATGTTCGGTGACATTATCATGTTTGACTGGCTGGAAAGTACCCGCTCCTACATGCAATGTGAGGTATTGAACAGAAATCCCCTTATTTTTGATTTCAGTCAGGGTTTTTTGAGTAAAGTGGAGTCCTGCAGTGGGAGCAGCCACCGCACCTTCCATTTTGGAGTATATGGTTTGATACCGTTCCTTGTCTGTTTCTATGGCTTTTCTTTTTAAGTAGGGGGGCAACGGTACTTCTCCGCTGGCTTCTACAAGGGTGGCAAAGGACAACTGGCCTGGCTCCCAGCTAAATTGTACAGATTTATTTTTTTTATCAATCAGCAAAGCCTGCATGGTATACTGCTGATCTCCAATTCTAATTTCCTTTTGAAGTATTTCTCCTTCATTCCATCTTTTTAGATTCCCAATCATGCAGCTCCATATTACCGGAGTCCTGCTTTCCATACTTTGCTGGACCAATTGGGATGGGGAGACCGGGTTTAAAAGGAAAATTTCTATCGTTGCACCAGTTCGTTTTTTAAAAATTAACCTCGCAGGTATGACCTTGGTATCGTTAAAAAATAAATGACTGTTGGCCGGCAAAAGTTCCGGTAAGTCTAAGAATGGGTGATGGGTAATTACTTCATTTTCAAAATGCAATAGCCTTGAAGCATCTCTTTTTTCAAGTGGAAATTTGGCGATTAGTTCTTCGGGCAATTCATAATGATAATCCTGTATTTTCGGGGAGTTTTCCAGCAACATTTTCCAGCAATATATACAAACTTAATTTCGGGACAAATATAGGACTTTCGCCGCAATTGGGCATTCACCGTATATTTTCTTTTGTCATCTTTGAGACAGGAAAAATCTATTTTAAAATAACAGTTGACGGTTATTTTAACCGAAAAATTCCCGAAAAAATAGCCATCTTTGAAAGCGAATTAATTAAATTAACGAGTGAAAATAGGGGAGTTATCAGGTAATCAGTAAGTATTAAAATCCAGATAGTCAAAACTAATTTCAGATTGTTTCGGGTGTTGCAGGACTTAAACCTGAATATCTTCAATTTAAATGGGTGAGGATTTAAACGGATTTAAAGTTGCATAACCTGTCTCAGGAAGATGAAAGAAATGTTCAAAGTCAAAGTAAATATCCAGCCATATACTTTAAATTTTAAATTTGATGCCGGTACCAGCAGGGGGGTATTAAGAAAAAAAGAAACCTATATCATAGGCATACAGTCTGACACTTTTCCAGGGGTTTCTGGGCTGGGAGAAGCTGGTCCTCTGAAAGGACTGAGCCGGGATGACCGTCCTGATTTTATGTCAAAGGCAAAAGTAATAATTGAAAAGGTGGAGGGCCTTTCTTTTGCTGAAGATTGGCAGGAGATATTGCTAGCGATCCAGGAATTACCCCAGATTGATGAATTACCCAGTCTTCGGTTTGGACTGGAAACGGCGTTCCTGGATTTAATCCATGGAGGAAAAAGGAAAATCTTTTCCTGTGGATTTTATGATCAAAGGCAAGCTATTCCAATTAACGGGTTGATATGGATGGGGGATAAGAAATTCATGAAGGAGCAGATCAAACAAAAGCTTGAGGAGGGTTTCGATTGCATTAAGATGAAAATTGGGGCCTTGGATTTTGACCTGGAATGCCAATTATTGGAAATGATCCGAAATCGATATAGCGCACAAGAGATATCCCTGCGGGTAGATGCCAATGGGGCCTTTAACTTGCAGGAGGCCTTGGGAAAATTAAACATCTTGAGTCAATATGACATTCATAGTATTGAACAACCCATTAAACCGGGAAATACAGCGGAAATGGCCTATTTATGCCAACACTCACCTGTCCCTATTGCTTTGGATGAAGAATTGATAGGTGTCACCCATGTAAATGATAAAAGGGCTTTGCTTGATCAAACGAAACCCGCTTATCTGATACTGAAACCATCTTTGCTAGGGGGGATCGCAGCCACCAGGGAATGGATAGATATTGCCGAAAACACGGGTATTGGCTGGTGGATGACTTCTGCATTGGAAAGCAATATTGGGCTTAATGCTATTGCCCAATTTGCTTCTTCTCTCATGCCGATCTTGCCACAGGGTTTGGGCACAGGGCAGTTGTATCGCAATAATTTTTCATCACCACTTACCATCACTAATGGAAGCCTTAGCTATGAGCCACAGAAGCCATGGTCTATTCCCCATCTTTTCCCGTCCGGTTTCCAATGAAGTGCTGACATCATTATGTTTATCTGAGATTACCCTTTATTTTTACGACAAAGTACCTTTCAATTCCCGAAACAAGCAAGTGATAATCTTCGTCCAAAGCACATGAAGCAAACCCTTTACATCATTTTTCTTTCTCTTACTGCTGCGGTGGGGGGATTTCTGTTTGGCTATGATACTGCAGTAATTTCCGGGACGATTGGGCAGGTCAGCAGACAGTTTGATTTGGATGCCATGGCCCAGGGATGGTATGTAGGGTGTGCCCTTGTAGGGTCCATATTGGGGGTGGTATTAGCAGGAAGATTATCCGATTTGATGGGTAGGAAAAAAGTCATGCTCTTGTCTGCCCTCTTGTTTGCTGTTTCCGCATTGGGTTGCGCCCTCACGCAGAACTTTGACGTTTTGGTTTTGTACAGGATTATTGGAGGCGCAGGGATTGGCATGGTTTCCATTGTTTCTCCTATGTATATCTCCGAGGTGGCACCATCGAAATACAGGGGAAGCCTGGTGGCACTTTACCAGCTGGCCATAACGGTAGGTTTTCTGGGAGCTTATTTGGTAAACTACCAATTGTTAAAATGGTCAGCTTTAGCTGATTTCAGCGAAAACAGTTTTCTTAATTTGGTGATTCAACAGGAAGTTTGGAGGGGCATGCTGGGAATGGAATTGGTTCCTGCCATGCTGTTTTTACTTATTTTGTTTGCCATTCCCGAAAGTCCAAGGTGGTTGGTAATCAATGAGCAGCATGCAGCTGCTGAAAGCGTGTTCAATAAATTGTATGGAATTCCGGATCTGGCGGAGAAGAAAATAAGGGAGGTTACAGAACAGGCTGCAAAGACTACAGCTACCCATTGGGGGCTGCTGAAAAATCCGAAAATATTGAAACCTGTATTGTATGGGATGGCCATTGCCATCCTGGGTCAGTTTATGGGGGTGAATGCAGTATTGTATTATGGTCCTGGTATTTTTGAGCAAAGTGGTTTATCAGATGGGGATGCCTTGTATTATCAGGTGATGGTAGGCCTGGTCAATGTGTTGACTACCGTTTTGGCGCTATTGATCATTGATAGAGTAGGGAGGAAACAATTGGTTTATTTTGGGGTAAGTGGGATGGTGATCAGCTTATTGATGATTAGCTTTTATTTCTCATTTGGAGAATCTTTAGGTTGGACATCATTTGTTCTGTTGGTTTTGTTTTTGGTCTATATTTTCTGTACTGCCATTTCGATTTCAGCAGTAATTTTCGTTTTACTATCTGAAATGTATCCCAATAAAATCCGTGGTTTGGCCATGTCAATTGCTGGATTCTCATTATGGGTAGGGACTTATTTGGTAGGTCAATTGACTCCCTGGTTTTTGGAGAATTTGGGTCCATCTGGCACATTTCTTTTCTTTGCCGTCATGTGCTTGCCGTACATGTACATTATTTGGAAAAAAATTCCGGAAACGGCCGGCAAAAGTTTGGAGGATATAGCCGCCTACTGGTTGGGAAACGGCAATGATAAATGATAATTTGAATGAAACAATACCTGGATATTTATAAGCAAGAGCTACTGGACGGGGTTATTCCGTTCTGGATGGAGAAAAGTAAGGATAAAATACATGGAGGTTATTTTACCTGCCTGGATCAACGAGGAGAAGTCTATGATACCGACAAATTTGTTTGGTTGCAGGCCAGGCAGGTGTGGATGTTTTCCGTTTTATACGATAAAGTGGAGAAAAATCCGAATTGGTTGGAGATGGCGGGGTTGGGCCTCGGCTTTTTAAAGAAAAATGGGAGGGATAAGGATGGAAATTTTTATTTCTCCCTGGATCAGAAAGGAAAGCCACTCGTCCAGCCTTACAATATTTTCTCCGACTGTTTTGCTGCCATGGCATTTGCAGCCTACTACAAAATCGATCCCAGGGAGGAAGATGCTGATCTTGCGCTAAAGACCTTTGAAAATATCCTTAGGCGAAGAGATAACCCAAAAGGAAAATACAATAAAGCCTATCCAGGTACCAGGAACCTGAAAAGCTTTGCCTTGCCCATGATTCTAAGCAATCTGACCCTGGAGATGGAGCATTTGTTAGGTGATCAAAGGGTAGATGAAATGGCTTCCAGGGTAATCAGGGAAGTAATGGGAGTCTTTTATCAAAAGGATTCCGGCCTGATCTTGGAAAATGTTTCTGAAGATGGAAGTTTTTCGGATTCTTTCGAAGGTAGATTGAGCAGTCCGGGCCATGCGATTGAAGCCATGTGGTTTATGTTGGATCTTTCACTTCGTTTTGGTGATGAGGATTTGAGGGATAAGGCCATAGCCTGTGGTTTAAGGACTTTGGAATTCGGTTGGGATGAAACTTATGGAGGAATTTATTATTTTTTGGATTGCAAAGGACATCCTCCGGAGAAGCTGGAATGGAATCAAAAATTATGGTGGGTACACCTGGAGACCCTGGTTTTTTTGGCCAAGGCTTATGGCATGACTGGGAATATTCAGTGTCTGAATTGGTTTGAAAAGGTACATGACTACACCTGGCATCATTTTAAGGATCCAGATTTCCCGGAGTGGTTTGGGTATTTGGATCGATATGGAAAGGTGCAGTTACCCTTAAAAGGGGGTAAATGGAAAGGATGTTTTCATGTTCCCAGGGGGCTTTTTCAGGTTTGGCAAACGTTAGAGAAGTTATAACTAAACCAGGTTGCAGGTTAAAAATTACACAAGAATGAAAAGAAGAGATTTTATTGGAAGGGTAGCTTTGGGAAGCGGAACAGTGGTTTCTACATCCCTTTTGGGTATGCCATCCGCTACCCGGGAGAACCAGAAAAAGGTAGAAATCCATGAAAGCGGAAAGAAATTTCAGGCAGATTTGATCATTGCAGGTGCCGGATTGGGTGGTTGTGCAGCGGCGTTTGCAGCAATGAGAAATGGCCTTACGGTGGTATTAACTGAAGAGACGGATTGGCTTGGGGGCCAGCTTTCTCAGCAAGGAGTTCCTCCGGATGAGCACCAATGGATTGAAACCCATGGAGCACCGGAATTATATCGGAAATTTCGGGATAATGTAAGGGCTTATTATCGCAGGCATTATCCGTTAACTGCTGAAGCCGCGGCCAATGAGCGGCTAAATCCGGGGAATGGATCCGTATCCCGGCTATGTCATGAGCCAAAAGTAGCCCATAGGGTTCTGGAAGAAATGTTTGCTCCCTATGAAAGTGCGCGAAAAATCCTCATTTTAAAAGATCATAAGGTAAGGTCTGCTGCTGTCAATAGCAATCGGGTATCGGAACTGACGGCAAGGGATTTAAAATCCGGGAGGGATTATGTATTAACCGGCAGCTATTTTGTGGATGCTACCGAACTGGGGGAATTGCTTCCTTTAACGGGTACTGAATATGTAACTGGAAGTGAGGCTAAAGCAGATACAGGAGAATTGCACGCTGGACCGATTCACAGACCTGATAATAACCAGGCATTCACTGTTTGTTTTGCCATGGATTATGTGAAAGGGGAGGATTGGACCATTCCTCAACCAGAGGATTATGATTACTGGAAAAATTTCAGGCCCCAAATGGATCCGCCCTGGGCTGGAAAAATGCTGGAGCTCAACTACAGCAATCCCCGGAACCTGGAACCTAAGGAGCTTGGTTTTCATCCGGAAGGAATAAAAACAGGGGAGAACCTGAACCTGATGTTGTATAGGAGGATTTTGCACCAGGATAATTTTGAAGCGGGATTTTACCAGGGAGATGCCACCATTGTCAATTGGCCACAGAATGATTATGTCTCGGGAAATATCATTGACGTCAGTGAAGCCGAGTTCGATAAGCATGTACAGGCAGGCAAACAACAAAGCCTGTCCCTGCTGTATTGGTTGCAAACGGAGGCACCCAGACCAGATGGAGGCAGGGGTTGGCCTGGTTTGAGATTGAGAAATGACATGATGGGTACAGCGGATGGTTTGGCAAAGTATCCCTATGTCAGAGAATCGAGAAGGATCAAATCAAAGTTTACCGTTTTGGAGGAGCATGTAGGCGCAGAACAACGGGCACAGGTATCTGGATTGTCCGGCGAAAAACTTAAGTCTGCACCTTTTTTTGATAGTGTAGGTATAGGTTATTACCACATTGACCTTCATCCCAGCAGTGGTGGCGACAATTACATTGATTTTGGTTCCTTGCCGTTTCAAATTCCCCTCGGAGCCCTGATTCCGCAGAAAACAGAAAACCTGCTTCCAGCTAATAAAAATATTGGTACCACCCATATTACCAATGGATGCTACCGGCTGCATCCGGTAGAGTGGAGCATAGGTGAAGCTGTAGGAATGCTGGTCCCATTTGTATTAGACAGGGAAGTTCTACCGGCAAGCGTGAGATCAGACCGGTCTTTGCTTAAGGATTTTCAGGTTTTTCTTCATAACCAAGGAGTAGAAACTGAATGGCCGGACAAAAATTAATAAAACAGGCCAATGGAAAAAGGGATCCATTGGCCTGTTTTATTGTTTTTAGTTGCCTATCAGATATTTTTCATTTAGGTAGATAATGGATAATGGCTCAGCCCTTAAAGCAGGACATGATCAAAATAGCTGGGTTTGAAAAAATATATTAGAGATTTCAAATAGGAATAATCCATTTTTTTAATCAAATTTGTACCTGCTTAAAAAACAAGGCCATATTATCCGGGACTGAGGTACCTATTGATTTTGATTTTTTTCTTCAGTTTCAAAAACTATCCGATGGATTGAAGATTCAAAGCAATGGGCAACCTTTTCCGGTTAGATGATGTTGTAGTTAGGCACAATAAACGTTTCAACAAAAATTAATTTATGGCAAAATCGAAAGAAACTTTTAATAAAAAGGAAAAAGAGAAAAAAAGATTAAGGAAGAAGAAAGAGAAGGAAGAAAAAAAGGAAGCCAGAAAATCCACTTCCAATAAAGGAGGGGATTTGGATGACATGATAGCCTATGTAGATGAAGAAGGCAATATTACCTCTACTCCTCCGGATCCTACCCAGAAAAAGAAGAAAATCGAATTAGAAGATATCGAGGTAAGTGTATCCAAACAGGCACCGATAGATCCGGAAGACCTGAGAAGAAAGGGCAAAGTTACCTTCTTTAACGAGTCTAAAGGCTATGGATTTATCAAGGATCTGGAATCTCAGGACAGTGTTTTCGTACACGTAAAAGGCCTGGTAGATGATGTCAGAGAAAATGACCAGGTTACTTTTGAAACAGAGAAAACGCCAAAAGGGCTTAGTGCCATTGATGTAAAATTGGCCAAATAGATTATTGGCTTATCTTCCCGATTATTAAATAAAATTGTGATCAGCTAAGTAGTGGATTGCCAATATGTTGTCTCCGCTTCTTTGCACACAATCCTTGCCCATTTTTTACTTATAGGATCTTATTGAAACAAATTATTTCCCAGGACCGGAGTTACGAGGTGGCCGGTAATTTCATGTTCATGGCTTTTTAAGATATCCCAGGGCTCCATCCTTGGCTCATCGGAAAGATCAAATGTACCATAGTGCATGGGAATAAAATGCTCCCCTTCAAGGATATTAAAGGCTTTAATTGCATCTTGGGGGCTGATGTGTGCCTGTGACATGAACCACTCTGGTTTGTAGGCACCCACTCCCATCAGACAATATTCAGGAGTCCCCATCACCTGCCTGATATCCTCAAAGTGCTCCCCAAATCCACTATCTCCCATAAAATATATGGTTTTTTCGGCATGAGCAATGTGGAAGCCACCCCACAAACTTTCATTTAAATCCCATAGCCAGCGGCGGGACCAATGCCTGCTGGGCAAGTAAGTAACGGCCAAATCTTTTATGTCATATTGCTGATACCAACCGGCTTGCTGAATTTCCTGGCCCCGAGTCCAATCTTTTATTACTTCACCCAATTTCAATCCGGTTAGAATTTTCATGTCAGGATTTCTTTCACTTAAAAATTGAATGCTTTTCTTGTCACAGTGGTCCCTGTGGTTATGGGAAATTAACAGGTAATCAATGGAGGGAAGGCTTTCTGGAGGGAAGGGAAGTGAACTGTCTCTTTTCAGGAAAAAATTATCAAATAATATCGGGTCTGTTAAAATTACCTTTCCATTCATTTGGATCAAAAAACTTGCATGCCCCAGCCAGATCAGAAAATCACTTCCGTCATTTGGAATAACGGCTTGCGTATTGATATCAAGGGTCCTCGTTTCCGCTTTCTTTTCCTCTTTTTGTGGGTTTTTGGAGGTTTGCCACTTCCATACGTCACCAAAACTTGAATCAAAGTCATGGTATAAGTTGGTGAATTTCCCGTCCCGATCTACCGGATTTCCTTTCCAATCGGGAGAGGGGTGCATGGTTTTCAACATAGGATTAAGCATGTATGTGATTTCAGAATGATCCTCAGTTGAATAACAGGAGGTTAAGAAAGCAAAAAAAACCAATCCAGATAGTTGAAAAAACACCTGTTTCATTTTTCTGATTTTACTGCTAAGGTAGCATCATGTAACAAGATATCCTCCACTGCTTCCCAGGAATTTACTCTCCTGTGTTTGCCTTCAGGAGATAATTCATTATGGGGTTGTGTAAATAGGTAAGTTTCCCCAGAAAAGACATCCAGATTTTTAAAATGATCATCAATCATGATGTCAGTCTTTATGATTTCTTTTGATCCGCAAAAGACCATTTGTCTCCAGCCGATATAGGGGAAATGTTCATTGAGCCAGGACTGTTTTTCTGTGAGGCTCAGCGGGAATTCCGTTGCTGCTGATACGATAAACAACCGGTATTTTGCGTTTAAGTTTGCCAAAGCTCTTTTGGCGCCGGGGATTAGTGGTGCATTTTTAAAAAAACCTACCGTATTTACATGCTTATAAAGAAATGGGAAGGCATCCTTCTCAGTCAATCCTTTCAGTTGTTTCAACTCAATGGCTTCACCTGTTTCCTGGAAATGCATGTCTATAAATTGCCGGTAAACATCCGCCAGGACCCCATCCATGTCTATTGCAATTGACTTCATGAATCTTTATTGTTTAGTGCATCCACCAATTGTCGGTTGAGTTTTCTTTCTCTTTCCAGGGTATTTCGTCGATGTTGTTCAAACTCCTCACGCAGATCCTCCAGGGTTTGCCTGGTCTCGGCAGTAATCCGATGACCTCTTTTAAATCGGAAAAAAGAAATGACAAGCACGATTAAAAGTAGGATGATGATTCCCCATACCAGGTTATTGTAATAGTTTTTGTGTAAAAGCATCCCAAACAGGGTAAAACTGTCCTTTTCAGCTACTGCCTGCTCATAGTCTGCGACTGTAGCACCTAGCTCCTCATTCAGGGCTTTAATCTGGTTATTGTTTTCAACCAGTGTTTGCTTTAATTCCTGAATATTGCTTTGGTAGGAACTGATGGAATCCAGGATATTGGATTGTATCTTATCCAATTGGCTTCTCCTTATTACTTTGTATTCCTGGTAATTGGAAGAAACATCCTTTAAATATTCAAATTGTTCTGAAATGGTACCGCTGTCCAATGAGGAAGTACCTGTTGATTCAACCTGCGCACTGATGTTTAGATTGAATCCTAAAAGTGTGGCGAATAAAAAATATGCAATTTTCATGGTCATGGTGCTGTTTTCATTTTGATGGTCAGATCGAAAATTCTTATCAATAATGATGCAAAACTAAAAAAAAAATGGAAATTCCAGGCTTCAATTTTATGATTAAGTCTTACTCTTTCTCTTTTTTCCTGAAATCCAGGGAAACTGAATTGATGCAATACCTGATGCCGCCTTTATCCTTTGGACCGTCAGGAAAACGATGTCCCAGGTGTCCTCCGCATGCGGCACAACAAATTTCTTCCCTCACCATCCCATGAGAATAATCCATGGTTACGGTGATGGCATCTTCCGAAACCGGATGTGTAAAACTGGGCCAGCCGCATCCGCTGTCATACTTGTCCTTGCTATGAAAAATTTCGTTTCCACAGGCCTTGCATTCATATATGCCAGTTGATTTGTTAAGGTAATATTCCCCGGTAAAAGCCCTTTCGGTTCCTTTTTGTCTAAGGACTCGATAGGACTCAGGATCTAATCTTTGTTTCCATTCCTCTTCACTGATCGTTTGTGGGCTTTTATCTTTCATAATCATTTAACTTGGTATATGCAGTTAACCTATTAATCAGGTTAATGGTTTCTTTACGGATTCAATCGATTGAATAATGCGGGAACAGGCCAACCTGATTTCTTCATTGCTTATGGTAAGGGGAGGAGCAATGCGCATGGCATGGTCACAAAAAAGGAACCAGTCGGTGATAACCCCATTCTCAATGCAACGGTCAATGATAGGTTTAAGTACATCGAAGGATTCGAAGTTCAGGGCCATCATTAGCCCTTTATTTCGTATTCCTGTGATTTTCGGATGAACCAGAAGCTCCTTGAATAAAAGTGCTTTTTGCGCAACCTGAGCCGTCAGGTTTTCCTCCCGGATTACCTGAATGGTCGCAAGTGAGGCAGCAGCACTGACCGGATGACCACCAAAGGTAGTGATATGTCCCAGAAGTGGATTGTTTTTGAAAACAGACATGATTTCCCTGGAAGAAATGAAAGCTCCTATCGGCATACCTCCCCCCATTCCTTTGGCACAAACCAAAATATCCGGCCGGATATCGAAATGCTCAAAAGCCCAGAATTTCCCAGTTCTTCCAAATCCTGCTTGTATTTCATCCAGGATCAACAACGCACCAGTTTCTGCACACCTTTTCTTCAGGGCCTGAAAATATGCTTTACTACCCACACAGACTCCTGCTTCACCTTGTATGGTTTCGATGATCACAGCAGCAGTACTGTTGGTTATTTTTTCCAAATGGTCCATATCTCCGTAACCGATATGGCTGATTCCTGGCAAAAGTGGGCGATAGGCCCTTTTAAAAATTTCATTTCCACCTACCGATAAAGCCCCATGTGAGGATCCGTGATAGGCATTAATGCAGGAAACAATTTCCCGCCTGTTGGTATATCTTTTGGCTAATTTTAAAGCCCCTTCCACGGCTTCACTGCCACTGTTAACCAGGTAAACATTGTCGAGGGGCGGTGGCAAAGTATCTACCAGGGCTGCCGCCAGCAAGGTTTGAGGTTGCTGTACGTACTCCCCATACACCATTAAATGAAGGTATTTATCCAATTGCTCCTGAATAGCAGCTAATACCTTCGGGTGCCGGTGTCCCACATTGCTTACACCTATTCCTGAAATCAGATCCAGGTAAGATTTGCCATCAGGGCCATACAGGTATACACCGGCTGCCCTTTCGATTTCAATCATCAGCGGGAAATCGGTCGTCTGTGCCAAATGGGAAAGAAAGAGCTGTCGGTTATTCATATAAAAGGTAGGTTTTCTGATCAGGATTAGGTTGGAAAATACCTGCAAAAGTAAGGATATCTTCCTGGCATTAAAACCCAATTCTCCAGCTGATGGTTTCAGTAGGAAAATTTACCCCCTACAGGTCACTGGTTTTTCCCTATTATTATCCTGAGCCCCGAAATTTATCCTATTGTATGTGGGTTTATTTGACACAATTCGCTTAATTTGAAAACTTCAAAACCATAAACTTAAAAATACCTATGAAATTCGAATGTTATAGTTTGGCCCTGATTTTAGGGGTGTTTTTCTCCAGTGCAGTTTTGGCACAAGAAAATGAAACAAGATTACCTCCTCAGGCGACAGAATTTTATGAGCCTGAAGTAAAAGTTGTCGCACCTGGCAATCAAAATCACCTTCCTCCGGCAGATGCCATTGTACTTTTTGATGGGAACGACCTGAATGCCTGGGTAAGCGAGCGGGATGGTAGTTTTCCCAAATGGAATATTGAGAATGACGTCCTAACAGTGGCACCCAAAACCGGAGGTATCAAATCCAAAGAAGCTTTTGGAGATGTTCAGGTACATATTGAATGGCGATCACCCAGCGAAGTATCTGGTGAAGGACAGGGCAGAGGCAATTCAGGGTTTTTCTTCATGGGGAAATATGAATTACAAATTCTGGATTCGTACGATAACAAAACCTACTCCAACGGACAGGCAGCAAGTATCTACAAACAGCATCCTCCGCTGGTCAATGCCATGAGGCCTCCCGGTGAGTGGAATACCTATGATGCCGTTTTCACTGCCCCCAGATTTAACAGCAATGGGATGTTGATCTCTCCTGCCAGGATCACCGTTTTCCATAATGGAATTTTGGTTCAGAATAATGTGGAATTGAAAGGCCCTACGGAATACATTGGGATTCCCAATTATGTTGCCCATCCGGAACAGCTTCCTTTCCATATTCAGGATCACAGCAACCCGGTTAGTTTCAGGAATATTTGGGTCAGGAGACTAGATTGATTGCATAACCAAAACCTGAAAGACCATGAAATCAAGAAGAAAATTTATTCAAAACTCACTCCTGGCATCTGTAGGTACGGCAGTGCTACCAAACCTGGTGACAGCTGCCCATATGGAGGCATCGAAAACCAGAATAAGTGCCAATGAGCAGATTAATTTCGGATTAATCGGCTGTAAGGGTATGGGCTGGTCTAATATGAACAGTCACCTGTTGTTGCCGGAAGTCAATTGTGTAGGACTGGCAGATGTAGACCAGAATGTGCTGGACCAGAGAACTGCCGATGTAAACAAGCTCAGGGGAAAAAAGCCCAAACAATACAAGGATTACCGGCAGATGTTGGAAGATCCGGATATTGATGCGGTCATTATCGGTACTCCCGACCATTGGCATTGTCTGAACCTGGTGGACAGCCTTTCGGCAGGTAAGCATGCCTATACCGAAAAGCCACTGGCCAATAGTATTGAAGAGTGCAACCTGATGGTCAAAGCTGCTGAACGTTACGGAAAACTGGTCCAGGTTGGTCAATGGCAACGAAGTGGCTCCCAATATGAACAGGCCATCAATATGGTCAAATCAGGGAAGTTGGGAAATATCAGACTGGTGAAAACATGGGCTTACCAGGGATGGATGAAGCCAGTCCCTGTGGTCCCCAATGGACAGCCTCCTGCTGGGGTAGACTATAAAATGTGGTTGGGACCCGCTCCTGACAGACCCTTCAACGCCAATAGGTTTCACTTTAATTTCCGTTGGTTTTGGGATTACGCCGGAGGTTTGATGACTGACTGGGGGGTTCATGAAATTGACATAGCCCTCTATGCCATGGGTGTAAGTGCTCCAAAGTCGGTCATGGCATCTGGTGGCAAGCTTGCTTATCCTGACGATGCCTCTGAAACGCCCGACACCCTGCAGACTGTCTATGAATACGACGGTTTCAACATGCTTTGGGAGCATGCCACGGGAATAGATGGAGGAAATTACGGTACTACTGAAGGGATTGCTTTTATTGGAAATAACGGGACTTTGGTGGTCAACCGTGGCGGCTGGAAGGTAATCGCAGAAACGGAAAATGTAAACGGAGAGCGGAAGGAGAAAATTGAATCCATGGAACTGGTCAGACCTGAAGGAAATGCCCAGCGGATCCATTGCAAAAACTTTGTAGAATCCATCAAGGCAAATGATCCAAATATGCTGAACTGCGGTATCAAAACAGGATCCATTGCGGCAATCAATGCACATATGGGCAATGTTTCCTATAAACTGGGAGAAAAAATCTACTGGGATGCTGATAAGGGCAAATTCACCAATGGAAAGGCAAACAGGATGATTAAGGCCAATTACAACAATGGATGGAAGCTTCCGACTGTTTAGAAAGGAGAATAAAAAACAAAAAAGGAGCTAATTGGGCTCCTTTTTTGTTAATAATTGTTCAACATTTTCTCAATGTGAGCTTTGGCATTGAACATGTCCTGAAACACATCTTTTATCACATGACCCTTGTCCAGCAAATAAGTAACCCTTTTGGGAATGCCGAGCAGTGGAACCAGCGCATCGTACTTCTTACAAACCTCGCCTGATTCATCGGAAAGCAATTCAAAGGGAAGATCGTGAGCTTTTTTAAAGCGCAAATGGGTGGGAATGTCATCTCTGCTGATACCAATAACGGGTAAATCAAGGTCTTTAAAATCGGCAAATTGATCTCTGAATTCACAAGCCTGAGCGGTGCATCCACCAGTAAAATCCTTTGGATAAAAGTAAATCACGCAGGGTTTACCAAATAAGTCCCTGGAAAGTTTGAAATCAGTACCGGAGGTAGAAGGTAAAGTGAAATCTGGTGCTTTTTGTCCTTTCTTTAATCCCATTTTTTATCTGTTTAACAAACATCCCAAAATTAAGTTTGAAAAAATGGATTTTATTGTGGCTTAGGAACCAATTTTTTCTATTGTTGCTTTTAATAAGAAATTTTCTTTTCATGATAAATTGATCTGTTTTGAGCAATGAAAGTGTCCGGCACATGTTGTTGGCAAGTTTTTTTTTCGCCCTGATGAATGTAACGGTCAAGTTTTTACCGCATATGCCAGCCATAGAAATCATTCTGTTCAGATCAGTCTTCAGTTTCATTTTCAGTTTCCTGATTTTGAAAAAGCAAAGGGTGCCCGTTTTGGGAAACAACAAGAAACTATTGATCATGAGGGGAGTTGTAGGTTCCATAGGACTGATCACATTTTTCTATACCCTGCAAAAGATTCCCCTGGCCAGCGCAGTGACCATTCAATACCTGGGACCTATATTTACCAGTATTTTGGGTATTTTTATAGTAAACGAAAAAGTCCGGCCGATTCAGTTTTTTTACTTTGCGATCGCTTTTTCGGGGGTCTTGATGATTGAAGGTTTTGACTCCCGGATTGATCCCTTATTTTTGGGCATTGGGGTGACGTCAGCCCTTTTTTCAGGCTTGGCCTATAATGTGATCAGAAAATTAAAAAATACCGAACACCCTTTGGTGATCGTTTTTTATTTTCCTTTGGTCACCATCCCTATTGCCGGTCTGCTAAGTTATTATTTTTGGGTCATGCCGGTGGGCTGGGATTGGGGGCTGCTGCTTTTGATTGGTGTCCTGACCCAGTTTGCTCAATATTACATGACCATGGCCTATCAAAATGCCAATTTGGCAAAAGTGGCGAGCCTGAATTACATTGGAATCATTTATGCCCTGGGGTTTGGTTTTGTGCTTTTTAATGAAACCTATAATGTCTGGACTTATGGCGGTATGTTACTGGTGCTTTCAGGTGTGATCATGAATTTGTTCAATTCAAGGAGAAGCAGGATAAATTAAGGTATAAATGATGGAATAAGCCGCTGAAACCTGTAAATTTGGGCTTTACAATATTACTTTTATGAAAATCACCAAGGACCTTTACCAAAGCTCACTAACCCTGTTGACAGACTTTTACCAGTTTACCATGGCATATGCCTATTGGAAGGCAGGGAAAGCCGAAGAAGAAGCTGTTTTCAATCTTTTTTTCAGAAAAAATCCCTTTCAAAGTGGATTTACCATTGCTGCAGGTTTGGATTATGTCATTGATTATTGCCGGAACATGAAATTTACAGATCATGACCTGGCCTATCTGGCAGAAATGAAAGACGAAAAAGGAAACAGGGAATTTGACCCTGAATTTATTTCCTATTTGAAAAACCTGACATTCAGTTGCGACCTAGATGCGGTAGAAGAAGGGGAGGTGGTATTCCCCAATATGCCCATTGTTAGGGTTAAAGGACCTCTTCTTCAATGTCAGCTCCTCGAAACGCCTTTACTCAATATCATTAATTTTCAAACACTCATTGCTACCAAGGCAGCTAGGATAGTTCTTGCCGCCAACGGTGATCCGGTGATGGAATTTGGTCTAAGGAGAGCACAGGGGATTGATGGTGCCCTTGCGGCAAGCAGGGCTTCTTATATTGGAGGTTGCTCTTCTACTTCCAATGTGATGGCCGGAAAGCTTTTTGATATCCCTGTATCCGGTACCCATGCCCACAGCTGGATCATGTCCTTCGATAATGAGATGGAAGCTTTTGAGGCTTATGCAGCTACTTTTCCAGACAATACCATCCTTTTGGTAGATACCTATGACATTACCCAGGGTGTAAAAAATGCCATTGTCATTGCTGAAGGTTTAAGAAAAAAAGGGAAAAAACTCAAGGGTATTCGGATCGATTCAGGAGATTTGGCCTATTTCAGCAATATGGCCAGGGCCATGTTAGACCAGGCAGGGTTTTCCGAAGTAAAAATTGTAGCCAGCAATGATTTGGATGAACACATCATTACTTCCCTTAAAATGCAGGAAGCATCCATAGACATTTGGGGGGTAGGTACCAAGTTGGTTACTGCCTATGATCAGCCTGCCCTGGGTGCTGTTTACAAACTTTCTGCCTTGAAGAACCAGAAGGATGAATGGATCCCTAAAATTAAACTTTCTCAGCAATCTATAAAAATAAATATTCCAGGGTACCATAATGTGGTCAGGTATACAAGCAATGGAAAAGCCATGGCCGATATGATTTATTTGGAGGGAATAGCGCATGGTAATAAGGTCACCATCATAGATCCAAACGATCCCACCAGGAGAAAGAAGATTTCTGTCGAACATGCGGAAGCTGAAACACTGCTGAACCCCATATTTTCTAAAGGTCAGAAAATTTATCAAAGACCTTCTATCCATCAAATTCGGCAAAGGACTCAGGAAAGGTTAGCTGTTTTTGACAAAACCCACAAAAGATTGGTTAATCCACACATTTATCCAGTAGGATTGGAGGCCAGCTTGTATGAATTCAGAACGGCCCTGGTATTAAAAGCCAAATCCCTGGAAAATGGAAACTGATAACCTTAGCCGAGGGTTATTCCTATCGGACAATTAAAAAGGGAAGTACAGGTTTTTATCGGAGATTGTCAAAGGCCAGCGGGAATCCTGGCCGCCAGGCCATGATTTTTGGAATGTCAAAAGGGTGGCTCTTGTTATCTTCTAATTTTTTCAACTTCATGATTTCAAGATTGCCACAGGAAAAAGACAGGGTGCCCTCATCATCAATTTCAAAGGTGTGGGCGGACTTTAAAACGGTAAGAAAAATATCCTCTCCATCTCCTTCACACCACTTTTCCGTCATCCCCATAAAGCCCAAAACATCAATTCCGTTCCCTTCTAAATAGGTGAGAATACTGAAAATATTGCAGCCGGTGTGCCCAAAGGCAGTTTTGTTGACGGTATCAAAATAAAGGGTAGGTTTTTTGTCTGGAAAAAGTTCATCAAAAGGTTTGAATTTGTCGTAGATGTAACTTAATTCCCATAAACCCTCCAGGTCCTTTTGAGAGGATGTTTTTTTTGAATTTTCCGGAAATGGCTCTACTTCAATGGTATCAGGAATCTGGGCAAAACCCAAACCTGCTATCAGGAAAAACAAAACCATCCAAATAGGCAATAACTTTTTCATGAGTGTAGGGTTTATTGTCCGATGAAATATAATGATTAATCGATAAGAATAAAATTATTTACTCAAAAATTAAGCCACAAACCAAATAGCTGCCTGTTTATTGACTTAAAAATTAAAAATCCTTCAGGAAATGTTTTCCTGAAGGATTCAATTGAAATTGTTGAGGTATTATTCCTTTTCTTCTGTCGTGGAATGTAGTTTTCCCATTTCCTGATCAATGGTCCAAAGTCCTATGCCTTCTTCTCCGATGATTTCAAAAATCTCCAGGGCTCTTCTGGCCAATGTTTCTTCTTCCCTTTGCTCGGTAACAAACCATTGCATAAAACTGAAGGTAGCAAAATCCTTTACATTGAAACAATGGTCTACGATGTTATTGATAGATTTGGTTACCGCAATTTCATGTTCCAGGATAAGTTCAAAAACCTCCCGTAGGGAATTGAAGTGCTGCCGGATGTTGGTAATTTCAGGTTGGATGGCATGGCCTCCGGCTTCATTGATGTACCGGAACAATTTTAACATATGGCCCCGCTCTTCCTCAGCATGGTCATAAAGGAAACGGGCAGAATTGGTAAAACCCTGCATTTCAGCCCATGAAGCCATGGAAAGATAGTAAGCGGAAGATTTTCCTTCCATTTCTACCTGCTTGTTAAGTTTTTCTTCGGTATCCATCAGGAGTGACCTTTTTAGGGTCACTATTTCTTTTTCTTTGGTTTTCATATGCTTGTGTGTTTAAATTATTTGTTTGGCATTACCATAACATTTATTTTTCCAGGGAAATTTTCCGTGTGAAAGACTTTATGAATGGCTTTTACAAAATCTTCTTCCGAAGCTTCAAAAATATTGTCTACATATTTCTGAGGGTTTCTGTCTATTAACGGAAACCAGGTACTTTGAATTTGGATCTGGATTTTATGCCCTTTCTTAAAGGTATGATAAACATCCTGTAATTGAAAATCTACATCCGTAATTTGATCAGGAACAAATGGGATGGGCTTTTCAAAACTTTCCCTATACCTGCCCCGAATGACCTCTGACCTCACCATCAGGTGGTAATTTCCCATGTCTACACCATCCTGCACATAAGGGTGATTGGGATGGTCACCAGGAAAAACATCGATCAACTTCACCACCCAGTCTGCATCTGTCTGCGAAGTAGCCACTTTCAGCTCAGCCATGATTTCCCCGGCCAGTGTGATGTCTTCTTCTAAAACGGATGTCTCAAAGGTAAGGACATCAGGTCTTCTGGCAGCAAATCGCTGGTCATCTGCCATGTATTTTCTGGGAGTGAAAGTGATTTTGATATCCTGGCTGTAAGGAACTGGCTTGGCAGGGTCGGACTCAAAGGTTGAAAACCTATTTCCAGTAGGTTTATCCTCAGAAAGCCCCCCATTTTCCTGTAGGTAAAAGCTCGTCCACTCACTTTCTTTTGGAGGCCATTCCTGAAACTCTTCCCATTGGTTCAATCCTGTATCAAACATATAGGCTTCAGGTAATCCGGGGCCCCCTTCTGTTTCCTCTTTAAGAAAATGATGGAAAAATTTTCTTTCTACTTCTTTTTGGTACCAGGTGGAGATGGAATCTCCAAAATACATGTTGGAGACCACCTGAGGACCCTTTTCCCTTGACCAGTCTCCGTGGGACCAGGGCCCCATTACCAGGCTATTGTAGGTTTCAGGATTATTTTTTTCTATGGTTTTGTAAATGTTCAAAGGCCCATAGAGGTCCTCTGCATCAAACCATCCTCCTACGACCATAACGGCAGGAGAAACATCTTTCAGGTGTGGGATAATGCTTCTTTCCTGCCAGAATTCATTGTAATCCGGATTGTTTTTTAGCTGTTGCCAAAAGAAATTATCCTCTCCATAATATTTGTCAGCATTTTTCAACGGACCCATATCCATAAAAAACTGATAGCCATCGTTGGTTCCTGGGTTCACCATATCGTACCAGGCTTCAGTTGTAGGTTCTTCCTTTTGGTAGCCAAACACACTTGTAGCCAACCAATAGCTTAAGAAATAAGCTCCATTATGATGGAAATCATCAAAATAAAAATCTCCAATAGGTGCTTGAGGAGAAACGGCTTTCAGGTTGGGATGAGCAAAAGGAAGGGCAGCCGCACTATAAAACCCGGGATAACTGATGCCCCATTGCCCCACTTTTCCATTGTGATTGTCCACATTGGCCAATAACCATTCTATGGTGTCATAGGTATCAGTGCTTTCATCAATTTTTTGAGGATCGTCACTTCTTTCATTTAAAGTAGGACGCATATTGTCATAGCTTCCCTCTGACATCCACCTTCCCCTGACATCTTGATACACAAAGATGTACCCATCTTTCATAAGAAAGGAGGAGGGCCCCAAACTGTTTTTCATGTTGCCCTCACCGTATGGCCCGGCACTGTAAGGTGTTCTTTGCATCAGGATGGGATAGGTCCCGGATTTGTCTTTAGGACTATAAACCACGGTATGAAGGCTGGTACCATCCCGCATAGGCACAGAATATTCCTTTTTATCATAATTATTTGCAACAAATTCCTCTTGTTCCTGCCCCATAGATAAGGTGCAGGACAACAGAAAAAGCAAGGACATCAGCCAAAGACTTTTTACATTATTTTTCATAAACATTTTTTTAAGGGCTTGATTACACATTTTTATTACCCAAGCCTGTTTCCTCATATTGAAGTAAAATTCATTAGTTTTGCACATCCATTCGTCTAAGGATTTGTGTTGGACAAAGCCAAAATCTGATCGAATTTGATAACCTTATAAAGTTAAAACAGTATTTTGAATAAATGAAGACCATAGCATTAATTCCTGCAAGATTTGGGGCGACCAGGTTTCCGGCAAAACTTTTGGCGGACCTAAGGGGAAAACCATTGATTGCAAGGACCTATCTCAGTACCCTGGCCACCGGGGTTTTTGATGAGGTCATGGTAGTAACCGATCATCAGGACATTGCCAGGGCGGTAGAAAATGAGGGAGGAAAGGTATTTTTTAGTCAAAAAGAACATGAAAGTGGCTCAGACAGGATTGCCGAAGCTGCCGCATCCCTTGATGCAGACATTATTGTCAATGTTCAGGGTGATGAGCCCTTTCAGGACAGCAGTTCCCTTTCAGATTTGATTGCAGTTTTCGCCGATCCACAGGTAGAAGTAGCCTCATTGATGAGTCCCATAAAGGGGCAAGACCTGATTTATAATCCCAATATTGTAAAAGTAGTGGTGGATGCAAAGGGGTTTTCCCTCTATTTCAGCAGGTCCCCGGTACCGTACCCGCGGGATGAAAGCAGTAAGCCGGTATATTTCAGGCATATTGGTATTTACGCTTACAAAAAGGAACTGCTGATGGCATTTACGGGCTGGGAGAAATCACCTTTGGAAAAAATTGAAATGTTGGAACAGTTACGGCTACTTGAAAATGGTTACAAGGTTAAAATGGTAAAAACCGAACATCAGGCAGTAGCCATTGATGTTCCGGAAGATCTGGAAAAAGCCCTGGCCTATTATGATGCCAGGTTTTCATCATAATTTTTATTTTTAAAACCGACCTGGCTAGGATCTCGGAGGAGATTAACTATGGAGCAAATTAAGTGTATGCACTACGGCCATGCCTGCTGTTTCTGTTCTTAATCGGTGTTTTCCCAGGGAACAGGGTTTAAATCCCTTTTCCAAAGCCAATGCAATTTCTCCCGGACTGAAATCACCTTCCGGACCGACCAGGACCAGATAGGATTGGTTAGGACTGGCCAATTGATACAAATGCCGGTTATTTTCTTTATCCAGATAGGCAATGAATCTTTCGTAGGTAGCAAAATTCCCATCAGATATGAAGTCTTCAAAGGCTGTGATTTCATTCATTACGGGCAGCCATGCTTTATAGCTTTGCTTACAGGCAGCTATGAGCTTTTTTTCCAACCGATCAAAATTAACCTGATTTCTTTCTATATGAGTCGTTTTGAGGAAAGTGATTTCATTGAATCCCAATTCGGTGATTTTTTCCAACATCCATTCCATCCGGTCCATGTTTTTGGTAGGAGCGATGGCCAGGTGAATATGGTATTTTTCCAGGGGAGAAAAATCCTGGGATACAATTTTTAGTTTACACTTTTTGGAATGATTATCTTCAATCATGCAGGTAAAAATTGAGCCCTTGCCATTGGTAAACAGGACGGTGTCACCAATGTTTTTTCTCAAAACTTTGACCAGGTGGTTCGATTCTTTAGCCTCCAGTTCAAAGGATTCTCCACTGATGTTTTCCTCGAAAAATAATTGCATATGCCTGGTTTTTGTTTTTACGAATTTATACATTAATGCTTAAAAAGTAAGTAGTAATTCCTTAATATTGCAACTAAACCTTAACTTATAAATGTATTTTCTATGCAGACTGAAAAGCTATCCCATTTGATCAAAACCAGTTCAGATCCAGACTGGCAGCTCTGGTTGGAAGAAACCCTTTCAGCTTTTTCCTGTGTCACCGGTACCATCCATGTGTTGGATAAAGAAAGCAAGCTTTTGGAATTAAAGGCCCAGGTAGGAATACCGGAATTTTTATTGCCCAAAATGTCTCAGATCCCGGTGGGCAAAGGAATGGCAGGCATCGCTGCTGAGAGAAAAGAAGCCGTTCAGGTATGTAACCTGCAATCCGATGATTCCGGAGTGGTAAGGCCAGGAGCCAAAGATACCAGGGTAGAAGGTGCCATAACTGCTCCCATGCTTTTGGATGGGCAGCTTTATGGAACACTTGGCATAGCCAAAAAGGATCCCTACGAATTTTCTGCGGAAGAAAGTGCTGCTTTGATGCAAATAGCGACAGCCATGGCAAGTGCCATTTAGGGGTTTAAACTTTGACAAATATTTTAAGGCGGTAAAGGATATATAGAAAAACCCACACCAGCAAAAAAGCACCGAATGCCTGGAAAACAGGATGCCAATCCTCAGGTAAAGGAGCATATAAACCGCTAAATAATTTGCTGCTGGTATAATTGAAATTGATGAAACTGTAGGCAAAATAAATTGTCAGGGAATTCAAGCCAATGACCTGGAAAAAAAATGCCCATTTTCTGATTTTCCATACATCAATGACCAAATAAAACAACATTAAAAATAAGAATGCCATCCCGGCGGTCAAAAGAATGAAGGAGCTGGTCCACAGGTGTTTGTTGATGGGGAAGTGAAGGCTCCAAAGCAAACCTACGGCGATTCCTATGACTCCCGCCAGGCTAAGGTATTTTATCTTTCGGTTATCCAGCCAGGCCTTACCCAGAATTTCTCCCGCCAGTGTACCAAAAATGGTCAGACAAAGGGCAGGTATCTGGGTGAGCAAACCCAACTCATCATAATTGCCCTGTAATAGCCTTCCCGGAAGAAAGGTTCTGTCAAACCAGCCTACCAAATTGCCTTCTATGCTAAGGTCTCCTGCGCCGAAACCAGGTACAGGAATCAAATACAATGCCCCATAATATAATAGGAGTATGACCAGTCCTGTAATCAATCTTTTGGTAAAGTCCAGGTTGAGAAATAGGAGGGTGGAAACAAAAGTTGCCAAACCAATCCTTCCCAGCACACTGCCTAACCTGATTTGGTCGGGTTCAAAAAAGGGAATGGGAGCATTTTTATAGAGAATGCCCAACAAAATCAAAATTAGCATTCTGATAAAGGTTTTCCTGTAAAGGGTAAATTTGGATAGCCCCAGGGACCTGCCCTTATTCAATGAAAAAGTCAGGGAAACACCTGCAATAAATAAAAACAGGGGAAAGATAAAATCATAAAAAGTAAAGCCGTTCCATTCCGGGTGGGTAAGCTGATTGGCGATCCAGTCCAGTGCAGCTATTCCCGTTTTACCCTTCAGCAAGACCAAAAAAGTACCTCCTCCGGCTATCAGCAACATGTCAAATCCTCTCAAGGCATCAATGGAGAGCAGTCGCCGGGAAGTGGTCACGTCTGAAGAAGCGGGAGACCCCAATTCAGGATCTCTTTTAAGGTCTTGTTGACTGGTTTTATTCATGATTAATATATTAGGTAAAATGGGCTTTTACATTGAATTATCCTTTGGTTTAAAGGATTCCTTCCAATATATTTTATTTTTCTGAAATTTAAAAGTATTTTTATTTTTCACAGGGACAATTTGCTTAGGTTGTCAATGGGTAATTTTTGTCAATTAGTGGTAATATTTAAGATGAAAAAGAATAGAAGAGATTTTCTAAAAGCCGGAAGTATATTGGGACTGGCAGGTTTATCTGGCTGGCCCTCAGAAATTAAGGCGGCTACGAATCAGCAAGTGGCTTTAAACCATCCGGCTGATTTTAACATGTGTGGTTATGCAGCAGCTCCCCTGGAAAAGGTAAGGATAGGCTTTGTAGGACTGGGAAACAGGGGGCCAGGGGCTGTGGTCAGAATGAGCAAAATTGAAGGTGTGGAGATCAAAGCCCTTTGTGACCTCAGGCCGGAAAGGATAGCTCATGTCAAAGACAGGATTAAAGATACTCCCCATAACCCGACGGTATATACTGGCACTGAAGATGCCTGGAAAGAAATGTGTGAATCAGAAGATTTAGATCTGATTTATATTGCGACTCCCTGGTACCTACATGCTCCCATGGCCGTGTATGCCATGGAACAGGGAAAACATGCCGCGACAGAAGTACCTGCAGCCATTAGCCTCGAAGAGTGTTGGCAGCTGGTAGAGACTTCTGAAAAAACCCGGAAGCATTGCATGATGCTGGAAAATACCTGCTATGATTTTTTTGAATTGCTGACTTTAAACCTTACCAGGCAAGGGTTTTTCGGGGAGATCATTCATGGAGAAGGGGCCTATATCCATGATATCCTGGATGGAAATTTCTCCAAAACCAAGTATTATGACATGTGGCGGCTCAAACAAAACCTGCGCAACGGAAACCTGTATCCCACCCATGGATTGGGTCCGGTAGCCCAGGTCATGAACATCAACCGTGGAGACCAGATGGATTACCTGACGGCGGTTTCCAGCAATGATTTCATGATGGGAGAAAAAGCAAAGGCACTTTCTGCCAAGGATGAGTTCTACCGGGAATTTGCCGGAAAAAGCTATCGAGGCAATATGAATACCACTACGATTAAAACGCACCAGGGACGAACCATTATGTTGCAGCATGATGTCACCTCTCCCAGACCCTATTCCCGCCTGCATACCATTAGTGGTACCAAAGCTTATGCCCAAAAGTATCCTGAACCTGGCAAAATAGCTGTAGGTCATGAAGGTTGGTTGGCGGAGGAAGAGATGAAGGAGTTAGAAGAAAAATATTATCCGCCTATCGTAAAGAAAATAGGTGAACTGGCCAGGCAAATTGGAGGCCATGGGGGCATGGATTTTTTAATGGATTGGCGTTTAATTGACTGCCTTAGAAATGGCATACCCCTGGATATGGATGTCTATGATGCAGCCGCCTGGAGTGCAATAGGTCCTTTAAGCGAATGGTCTGTGGCCAACAGGAGCGAAACCATTGATGTGCCGGACTTTACCAGGGGAGCCTGGCGAAACAATCAACCGGTAGATGTGGAATTGAGTAAAGGAGGGAATACCAATATTTTGACCGTTTGATACCAAAGCAACAGGAAAAAACAGCAAAGCTTTCAAAGCTTTTGGTATTACCCCCTTTTTCCACCACTTTTAATCTTTAATAGAATCAATAGACCAATTGAATGAAAATTTATAAGCGCAAAGACCCAAAAGAAATGGGAAAAGTAGCAGGGGATCATGCTGCTGAAGCAATCTTGTCTGCCATTAAAAACAAAGGGGCAGCAAATATTATTCTTGCCACCGGTACCAGTCAATTTGAAACCCTGAAAACCTTATTGAGCCATCAGGAGATCGACTGGAGCAAAGTGGCCATGTTTCACCTGGATGAGTATCTGGGGTTGCCTATAACCCACCCTGCCAGTTTCAGGAAATACCTCAAGGAAAGGTTTTTGGATGAGGTAAAGGAATTGAAGAACTATTACCTGATTGACGGGGAGAAAGACCCTGAGAAGGAAACAGAACGATTGGGTAAGCTTATTTTGAAACACCCCATAGATGTAGCCCTGGTAGGAATAGGAGAAAATGGACATTTGGCATTTAATGATCCTCCGGCGGATTTTGATACGGAGGAACCTTATCTGCTGGTAGACCTGGACGAGGCCTGCAGAAAGCAGCAGTTGGGTGAAGGGTGGTTTCCTGACCTGGAGGCTGTACCCAGACAGGCCATCAGTATGTCTATCCGGCAAATCATGAAATCAAAGAAAATCATTTGTTCTGTTCCGGACAAAAGAAAGGCAAATGCCGTCAAATCCTGCCTGGAAAATAAAGTAAGCCCGGAATTTCCGGCCAGTATTCTTCAGGAGCACCCTGATTGTGCCCTTTATTTGGATGAAGCGGCAGCTTCACTGCTGGGTTCCGGGTATTCGTTTAACTGATAGTTGATTTTAGTAATGTCCAAAACCCAAACCGTTGAAATTGGTTCTTTAAACCCAAGGCAAACCTATATATCGATCGCCATTATTGGCGGTTTGTTCTTTATTTTTGGTTTTGTGTCCTGGGTCAATGCCATATTGATTCCTTATTTTAAAATCGCCTGTGAACTGAATAATTTTCAGTCTTACCTGGTTGCCTTTGCTTTTTACATCTCTTACTTTATTTTTTCAGTTCCGGCTTCTTATTTGCTAAAGGCAGTGGGTTTTAAAAAAGGGATGATGGTCGGTTTTTGGGTGATGGCACTGGGCGCTTTTGTTTTTGTGCCGGCAGCCATGGTTAGGACATACGAACTGTTTCTATTAGGATTGTTTATGATTGGTGCAGGATTGGCAGTATTACAAACTGCTGCTAATCCTTACATTACCATTCTGGGGCCTAAGGAAAGTGCTGCGCAAAGGATCAGCATCATGGGTATCCTAAACAAAGGGGCAGGGATATTGGCACCCTTGATATTTGCAGCCGTCATACTCAGGGTATCTGATGACGAGATCATCTCGCAGTTACCGGCGATGGCTGAGCTGGAAAGAAATGTTTTTTTGGATGAATTGGTCAGCAGGGTAATCATTCCATATACCATGGTGGGAACGGTATTGGTGATTTTAGGCATTCTGGTTCGCATTTCCCCATTGCCTGAAATCAATACAGAAAATGAAACTGAATCCGTTTCCCGGGCCAATGCGGATAAGTCATATATCCTGCAATTCCCCCATTTGATTTTGGGTGCACTGGCCATTTTCCTTCATGTAGGCACCCAGGTGATCGCCATCGACACCATCATGAGCTATGCCATTTCAATGGACATTTCTCTTCTGGCTGCCAAGGTGTTTCCTTCCTACACCCTGGCAGCCATGATTGCCGGTTATATATTTGGTATCATTGTCATTCCCAGGTTTCTTTCTCAGGTTACGGTTTTGAAAGCATTTACCACCATGGGGCTGATATTCACTTTTGCCATCCTATGGTTTCAGGGAGACGTTAACATTCTGGGAATGCAGGTGGACATATCGATTTGGTTTGTGGTATTATTGGGATTGGCCAATTCCCTGGTTTGGGCCGGGATTTGGCCATTGGCCCTGGATGGCCTCGGGAAATTTACCAAGCTGGGAGCTTCAATTTTGATTATGGGACTATGCGGAAATGCCATTTTACCTATGATATATGGCTATTTCGCTGATGAAATTGGTTTAAGGGAAGCGTATTGGGTTTTGGTGCCTTGTTACCTTTACCTGATGTTTTATGCCTTTAAAGGGCACTCCATCAAAAAGTGGGCTTGATTGAATCAAAAATAGTCCAAATTTCCAGCTAATAAAGCTTCAAAATCTTCCGGGGTATCTATATCAATTTTACCAAGGTCGAATGGTACCGAGGCCGTTTTTTCTTTTTGAGAATGGATAATTTTCCTTGCTCCTTCAGGTCCCGTTAGCTTTTCAAGAGCGGAAAAGCAGCTTCGGTCAAATAAGACCGGTACCCCCAGCCGGTTATTATAGTGGGAAGCCACAATACTTTTTTTCTTCAGGTATTTTATCCGGATCAATTCTTCCAAGTGGTTTTTATCAACAAATGGCTGATCGGATAACATGACAAGGGCTTGTTTTACTTCTGCTGAATTTTGTAACTGTTTTATTCCAAGGCTAACTGAAGTGCCCATTCCCTGTTCCCAAATGGGGTTATTCAGGATCTCCACTTCATAAGGCTTGATTAGCCTTTCTATTTCTTCTTGGTAAGCCCCGGTGACGACAATTACCGGATGACAATTTGCCTTTTGGGCAGTAAGGATTGCCCTTTCGATCAAGGTCATGCCCTCATATTCCAGGAGTTGCTTGGGCTTCCCCAACCTGCTGGAATTACCTGCAGAAAGGATAATGACGGCTGTTTGCTCCATTCATATCAGGTTTTACCTGGGAAGATCATTCCCCATAAAGGCATTGGGATTAACCTTTGGGATGGTACTGCCCCATTTCGACTGCAAGGCATCGATAAAGAAATTAGCCAGGAAGGCGTTAGCCCTGGCATTCGTATGCACGCCATCCACAGAAAAACCTCCATTGGGTGGGATGATAGAATTGGTCAGGGGAACAGACCCTGCATTGATGGTTCCAGAAGCCACCTGGTCTAAAAAGTCATTGACATCTACCAACACCAACCTTTCGCTCTGGGAGGCTACCGCAGACTGAATGATGCTGTTGAATGTGCTTATTTTTTCTTCCAGAAGTTCTTGTTCTGAAGGTAAAAGTACAAACTCATCTCCTACTGGAATGGTGACACCCCGGATGGCAGTTGAATTATCGCCGACTGATTCACCCAATACGGTGGCCAGGGTTAAAGCTACTTTGTCATTTGGATTACTCAAACGAATAGATGGAATCCCCATTTCATTGAGGTCTGTCAGGGTTTTGTCTTCCATTAGAAATCCGTTAAGACCAGCCTGAAAGGATATGTTACGCAGGTTTTTCTCATTGTCGCTGATCAAACCTGCCTGTTCGACCTCCTCCAAGGCCCGGTTGTAATCTGAAAAAGCGCCATTTGCCAGGGAGGCAAATGCCTGATTTAAGGGAAGCGCATTCCAACTTATGGTACTAAAGAATGGCAGGCTATTCAAATTGGGTATATTTCCAACGGCCCCTTTTGCTTCCGGACTGGCCTGTAAAATGTTGCCTAGCGCCGTTTGGTACAACTGTTCAAAATCTTCATCAGTTGGCAGGAGTAGCTCATTGGCACCTCCCTGCAGGGCATAGGGGAGCACATCATTTTTACCCAACCAAAATACAAAAAAGGTACCGCCATTGGCCATTGCAGCTGCAGCATCACCGATGAGTGTGGAAGTTCCCGGATTACTGGCAAAACGGGCATAGTGCAAATTAAACATGGGATGATCAGGGGCACTGATATTTCCTGTTTGAGGGGACAAAGCAGCTGCCAGGTTCATGCCATTTACGCCAAAATTGTTGATTTCTGACCGGTTTCCTTCAAAGGGAAGCAGGGGGTTTCCCGGGACAATCGGGGCAGGAATGACAGCCCCGGAATTGGGGTCCGCCCTGAGTATCAGTCTTCCGATATTGCTCCCAGGAGGACTTAACACATAAGATCCAACTTCTGCATTGATATCAGGCAGGTTAAATGCTCCTCCTCCGACTTCTTTTAACTGTTCGGCAAGAATTGCTACATAGGAATGCTGCTGACCACGGTTATACAAAGCCCCGTCCATTACCCCGGCAGTAACGGAACTTCCGATGGCGATGGTTTTACTGAAATCGACCTGCCCGGGATCGGGAGCTGCATCAGTCGGTTCCGGAAACTCATAAAACCCATCACAGGCTCCAAATAACAAAAGGAGAAATATAGAAATGTAATTCAAATTCCGTTTCATTTTTCCTGGGGTTAATTTAACAGCTCATCGAAGGTTATAGAAAGGTAATAGATGGCACCGATGGTAGGACCGCCGAAATTCAGAAAATACCGGTTGTTGAAAATATTGGAGCCACCCAATTTTACCACAGATTTAAGACTTCTCAGTTTATAAGATACCTGTGCGTCTACATTATGTACTTCGGGTACATCACCCCTTGCAAAAGATGACTCCCATCTAAATGCCGTCTGGTAGCGGTAGCTCACATTGAATCCCATATTTTTGGCGACTTTTCTATTCCCAAATTGGATATTGTATTTGTGTTCAGGGGTATTGAATTCGGAGAGAAACCCTTCCTCGAAGGCGGTAATCAAACGGTTGAAATTATAATTTCCCCCGATGGTGTAATTATTTGGCAGGCTATAGGTGATTCCAATGACAGCACCATGTGCCCGGACTTCCCGGTCTACAATGTTGGTATAGGTCTGGAAAGTATTTTCCTGGCCTGGAATAGTTACCGGAGTCAATAGGGTAGGGGCATTGACCGCATTGATGGCACCCTGATCGGTGGTGGGTGAGGCACCGGGATAAACCGGACCCGGGGCTTTCCTGATGGCTGTTTGGGAGATGAAATCGTTGTACAGGTTGTAATAATAAGCCATGTCGACCAGCAATCGGTTTTCAGCTAATAAACCCTTGTATCCCACTTCAATAGAGTTGACCTTTTCTGGTCTTAGGGCAGGTAAATCTGTCACCTGCTCCAATAAATTGGTAGCAGATGCAGCTACCGGACTGGCACCCGCAGCTACGGCCTCTGAGTATTGTTGAACAGATGCCAGGGAAAATGCATTTTCGAATACCTTGTATTTTTCTCTGTAGTAAGGCAATCCGGAAATCAGCCTTGCAGAAACCACATTTAAATCAATGTGTTGCGCCTGGGTGGTGGGCATCCGGAATCCTGTCTGATAGGATAGCCGGAAATTACTGTTTCCCTCGGTGAATACCCCGGATATTCTTGGACTAAATTGCCCGTCAAAATTTTCATTCTTGTCATACCTGACCGATCCGGTGATTTTTAGTTTTTCTTCTAATATGCGTTTTGAAGCCTGGGCATAACCACCAAATTCGGTCACCGAAATATCATTCCCTTCTACGTCTGCAAAAATAGTCCCGTTGGACCTGAGGTCATAAACCCGGTAGGAGGCACCTACCTGCAAGTCCATGAAGTCGATTTCGTTTTTAAAATCGTATTGGCCCTCTGTCATATACATCCTGGATCGGTCATTGAACAAGGAGCCCTGGGGTATAAAATCAGCCCTGATGTTTTGTTCGGAATTTTGAAATTCTGGCGATCCTGGCACGTAACGTCCCTGATCAGCCTGTGTCCGGGCAAAGCGATGCGCTTCAGCCTGTTGCTCGGTTGATCCCAACGTTCCCGGAGCGACCTGCTGCAGGGCAAGGGCTCCCATGTAGTTTATGGTATACTCTCCAAACCACTGGGCATTACCTTTCCATTCATCGTTGATATTTACCCCCGTTAGGTCGGCAATATAGGAGTCACCTGAATTTTCCCGGGTAGTGTACCCCCGGACAAAATAGTTGTCTGCCTTCAGCTCCAGTTTGTGCTGGGTAATATTGAAATTGTTTAAAGAATAGCGTTGGGCACCTGTGTATACCGAGGTGCCCGAACCGTAATTGAGGGTATAGGACAATTCAGCCCTGTCATTTACCCGATAGTGGACTGCTCCGCTTACTTTATAGTTTTTGGCACCGTAATCCACCAGGTCCCGCTCATCATATCCTGTTCGCGAAACTACCTGATCCGGAATACTGGCGATATAGCCTCCCAGACCAAAAGCATTGGCCTGCTGTTGTATGGCGCCAACATTTCTCAATAAACCAATATTGTTGGATACTTCATCGCCAAACAAATGAACCCTGTTTTCACCGGGATTAAAGGGCAAGTCGCCCTGCGAGTTTTCATTGAGATCTGTCTGGTCGGTACCGTACCAATCTTCCGCCTCCATAAAAGATGCACTGATCTTGAATGCCAGTTTATTATTAAATGCATGGGCATAGCGCAGTGAACCTTCAAACATGGGTTGGGGGGAAGCGGGCTCTCCTGCTCCTCCTCCCACATGGTTGATACCCTGCTTGTAAAAGGCGCTCAGGCCCTGGTACTCGAAGGGACTTTTGCTGTTGATCAACAATATCCCATTAAAGGCATTGGGTCCATATAGCGCAGATGAAGCGCCTGGAATAAACTCCACACTTTCCACGTCCAACTCAGACGGTCCATTGAGATTGCCAATCGGAAAGTTGAGGGCAGGCGCCTGGGTATCCATTCCATCTGTCAACTGGACAAAACGGGTATTCCCTGTAGAATTAAAGCCCCGGGCATTTAAGATTTGAAAATTGATGGAGGTGCTGGTTACATCCACGCCTTTCAAATTGGCAATGGCTTTGTAATAAGTATCACTGGCAGTTTCTTTGATATCCAGGATATCCATTTTTTCAATAGTTACTGGTGATTGGAGGATACTTTCTTCTACCCGGGAGGCAGAAACTACCACTTCCTGACCCAGCATGGTTTGTTCCTCTAGGGTAACAAGAAGTTCGGATACCTGATTTTCCGTTATGGCCACTTCCTGGCTGGCAAAGCCTATCATGGAAAACACCAAAGTATGGGGTGGTGGCTGACTGATTTGTAGGGTGAAATTACCATTGGTATCAGTTATGGTGCCTATTACTTTTCCTTTCACCAGGATATTTACACCGATCAGTGGCTCATTGCTTTCTGATTCAACGACCTTTCCTGAAACAGAAACGGTGTTTTGGCCATTTGCCTGAGCAATGAAAAGGAAATAACCCAGCGTTACCATCCAAAAGGATAACCTAAATGCTTTGGTAATTTTGCTCATGATTCATTAGGGTTTAAATTTGCGTATTGCGTAGATAGGTTGGTCAAAATTTCATAATCATTGTTTATATTTTAAAATAGGCCTTGTTCTATCATAGATAAATGATGAAGTAACGTTTTATATTTAAACGGTTAATTTTACTTTAAGGTAAGGAAAATTTAAGATATTTTCACCATAAGGTTTAGGGATTGCTGTATTCTCCATTGGATGGTCCATGGAATTGCTGGCTGAGTGCTGACCGAGAAGCAGCAATAATCCAAACCATCCTCAAGGGAGCATTTTTTCCCTGTTTATTTTGTCCTTTTGACCCGACGTAAAAATTGTGACGACAGCCTTAAATCCGAAATATGCATTAGGAATGCTATTGCAGACTGAAATTAATTCAAAATCAGTCACTTCGTTGCTATTTCCAACTTCACCTTAGCGGTGATAGTTTCCAAACTGCCTGATTTTCTTGCAATTTCAGCGTTAATAACGAAACTAAACATAATCCGGGTTAAAAAAACAAACTTGATAGGGACCCATGTTCGTAGCTCCGGGTAAGCCCAATAGGAAAACCTGCCTTTTCCTAATGCCAGTGGCCATGATTTTTAAAACCTGTCATAGGGAAGCTAATAAAACGGCAGGCCAAAAAGAATTTGCAGGAGGACAAAAAAAGCCCGGAATTCAATGGGCCAATCTATGCATGGTTATTATTTTGATTTGTTTTCCTCGTTGACATGGGTTACCAGGCGGTCACAAAGGGCTTTTATTTCTTCGGAAAAATACTCATCACCGGTACTGTTTAAAATGGTCTGTCCCATGCCACCCAAAATGTCTATGTAAAACCGCTTCATTTCGGCAACTGACATTTCGTTGGTCCACAGGTCAATCCTCAGGGTACTTTGATTGAGATTGTCCCATACATTCAGGCTTATACTTCTGGTAGATTCCAAACCTTCAGCTTCTTTATCCGAGGCATCCCATTCTATGCTTTTGGGTAAATTTTTATCGTCCAGGGATACAGAAAATTTGATTTCAGATTTTTTCATTTTTTTTCTTTTGAGGACACAAAACTAGCAAAGAATGTTGAAACAGTTGGCATCAACCTTAATCAAAACTTTCCATTTCCGGGATTTCTCCCTTGATCACCAATTTACCGGCTGTCTTGTCTCTGATTTCATCTAAAGTTACTCCCGGAGCTCTTTCCAGTAACTTAAATCCACCCTCCGGAAGAATACTGAAAATGCCGAGGTCGGTAAAGATTTTTTGAACACATTTTATTCCGGTTAGGGGTAATTTACATTCTTTCAATAATTTGGAACTCCCGTCTTTGTGGCAATGATGCATCGCTACAAATAACCGGGCTTCAGATGCCACCAGGTCCAAAGCTCCTCCTACACCCTTAATAAGTCCTGATGATATCTTCCAATTGCTAATATCTCCGTTTTCAGACACCTCAAGCGCACCCAGGATGGCCATATCGATATGCCCTCCCCGGATCATGGCGAATGCTTCAGCGGAATCAAACAAGGAAGAACCTTTGACCATGGAAATGGTTTCTTTTCCGGCATTCACCAGGTCAGGATCGGTGTCTGCTGATTTGGGGAAAGGCCCTATACCAAGCAAGCCATTTTCGGATTGTAAGACCACTTGCAGGTGGTCAGGTATATAATTGGCCACCAGGGTAGGTATGCCAATACCCAAATTGATGTATTGGCCATTTTTGATTTCTTTGGCTATTCTCCTGGCGATTTGGGTTTTGCTGAGCATTTTCTGAGAGGGTTAGGCTGAAACGGTGACGTTTTCAATTCTTTTTTCATAGGCTTCTCCCTGAAAAATGCGCTGGACATATATCCCGGGAGTATGTATATGGTTGGGGTCCAACTCCCCCGCAGGTACAAGTTCTTCTACTTCTGCGATGGTAATTTTCCCGGCGGCAGCCATGAGGGGGTTGAAGTTTCTGGCTGTTCCCCTGTAAATCAAATTGCCTGCAGTATCACCTTTCCAGGCTTTGATCAGTGCAAAATCAGCTTTGATCCACCTTTCCAATAGGAATAACCTGCCGTCAAATTCTCTGATTTCCTTACCTTTTGCCACATCTGATCCTATCCCGGTAGGGGTAAAGAATGCAGGAATACCAGCGCCTCCGGCCCTTATACGTTCTGCCAGGGTTCCTTGTGGGATCAGTTCCAGCTCAAGGTCTCCTGCCACAAATTGTTTTTCGAATTCGGCATTCTCTCCAACATAGCTGGCAATTAATTTCCTGATCATCCTCTTTTTCAATAAAAGGCCAATTCCGAAATCATCCACTCCGGCATTATTGGAAATGCAGGTCAATTGCTTCAAATCCCTAAAAATCAGGGCCTGAATGGCAGCCTCTGGTATGCCACAGAGCCCAAAGCCACCCAACAAAAGCACTGCTCCATCAGTGATGTCATGAATGGCTTCAGGAGCGTCAGCTACCACTTTATTTATCATTTGAGTCGTGTTTTTCTTTACCGAAAAATTTTGCTGCCATTTGCCTGTCCTTTTCCAGCTGCGTTTTCAGGTCTATTAAATTTGCGAATTTTTTTTGGGCTCTCAAAAAATCCAGGAACATGATGCGTATGTTTTTACCATAAATTTCTTTTTGAAAGTCCAGAATATGAACTTCAATACTTTTTTTGCTTCCGCTTACTGTAGGCCTGTTACCGATATTTAGCATCCCAGCAAAATTTTCTTTCTCAATTTCTACCTTAACCAGATAAGCTGCATCTGCCGGTACCAGTTTATCAGCTTCTTCCACCAGTATGTTGGCGGTAGGAAATCCTATCGTGCGACCTATTTTATCTCCCTCTACCACGGTTCCTTCCAATTGATAGGGCCTGCCCAGAAACTCATTGGCGATCCCGATATTTCCAGTGTTCAGTGCCTTTCTGATTTTGGTACTACTAATGCCAATATCGTCAATGTCCTGGCGTGGTATTTCCTCCAGGTCAAATTTGTACCTTTCCTGTCGGGCTTTCAGGTGTTCAAAACCACCTGCTCTATCCTTGCCAAAGCGGTGATCATATCCGATTACCAATTTTTTAGTTTTTATTTTATTTACCAATATCTCCTGGATAAAATCATCCGATGTCATTTCGGAAAATTCAGCCGTAAAAGGTATGCTGATCAGGTGATCTATTCCGAAGGTTTCCAGCAAGTCGGCCTTTTCATCAAAAGTGTTTAACAATTGTATGCCATGGCTATCGGGAAATAAAACCATCCTGGGGTGGGGCCAAAATGAAACCAAAACGGTTTCCCCTTTGATTTTACGGGCAAATTCCTTTACCCTTTTGAGGATTTTCTGATGCCCAAGGTGAACCCCGTCAAAGGTACCTATGGTCACTACAGGATCCTTAAATTGGGGTAAATCAGCAAGAGATTTATAGATTTTCATGCTGCTCACTTTTAATTTTATCCACCAGAAGTTCCAGTTCCCAGGCATTGTCCAATCTGAACTCCCCAATGGCTGTCCTTTTTAATGCGGAGAGGTAAGCACCGACGCCAAGTATTTCCCCCATATCCCTGGCGATGCTTCTGATATAGGTGCCTTTCGAACAAACGATTTTAAAATGAATTTCAGGCAGGTCTATTCCGGTTATTTCAAATGCATTGATGGTTACCGGTCTTGGATCCAGCTTCATGTTTATGCCCTTCCTGGCAGATTCATATACCCTTTTGCCATCCTTTTTGATGGCAGAATGATTGGGAGGTATTTGCATGATATCTCCCGTCAGAGACTGGGCAGCCCCTAAAATGGCCTCTTTTTTCAGGAAATGGGGGTCGGCGATTTCCTTTACTTCTCTTTCCAGATCAAAAGACTCGGTGGTTTTTCCCAGGACGATGGTACCGACATACTCTTTTT